>JAAUXU010027943.1_pt1 | contig 64075 bp, 81 predicted proteins | sample 7278151 | NCBI WGS metagenome assembly JAAUXU01 (sample SAMN14350113, study PRJNA611818) | marine sediment metagenome | isolation source: surface marine sediment (1.8m) | place: French Polynesia: Moorea | collected 2018-08
CGTCTGCTGACCAAGTTTGGTGACGATCGGTGCGGTGGTTGGGGCGGCCATAGGCAGACAGACACACATACACACACAGACTACATACGGAGAGTTTGCTTCATATATATATATAAGATATAGGTAGATAGATACATTGATACATCCATTGAGATTTGAGCAAGTTAAAGAAATCTTGGAGAGACATGAAATGTCCAACTGGCATTCTGGGTGCACGGCGCTAAAAGATTAGAGGAGCCGCCCCCTGCAGTTCTCCGACCCGCAGAGACAGCGCATAGCCCTGTCTTTGACCGTGTTTATGATGTAACCGTAGTCCCAAACGAGCTCCTCGCCCGCATTGATCTTGTGGAGGGCAAAGAAGGCGACCCAAGGAAAGCGGAGGTCGTGCGTGTCAATGAAGACGTTCTGCACGAAGATGTTGGGTGAACAGGAGTGGTTGAGGTAGCGCCCAAGATTGCCCGTGGAGCTCGCATTGACGACGTAAACTTCCTCATCAGCAGAGAAGAGCTGGCGCGTTGGCACATGCTTCGTTTTCACCTCCACCTTCTCCTCCTCAATGGTGCTGGCATAAGATTCGTCTTTCCTTCTACTCCTGAGAGTCCGGGCACACTTTGCCGTCGCCACTCGACTGCTCGGCCGAAAGTCAGTCTGTTTCTTCCGCTTGTTTCCTTTCTTCGTGTTTCGGATAGCGCTATGTTTGGGAACGTTCTCTTCGTCGTCCGTCTCATCCTCGTCGGAGTATTTGGCAGAGTCGTAATCGCTGATCGATAAGCTGACCTCGAGTTCGTCGGTGCCACTTTCGTAACCCTCTTTATCTCTCTCTGCCGTCTCTAGCAGATCCAACTCGGCGAAGTATTCATCTCCAACCTCATCGCCCAAAGCGTTGGCCTGGTCATGGGCAAGGTACAGGTGAGAGTCTCCTTGGCTAAGTGGACAGTGGCAAATCTCCTTACCTGAGCGTTGCTGATCACATCTCCCACATAGAGGCAAACGAATCCTCCAACGGGCAAGTCGTGCAGTGTCCGAAGTCCCCAACCACGCTTGCGCGTCTTGAACAGTTGCAAGCGGTTCCGCAGCGGCTGCTGCGCAACTCTATTGACACAGGTGCGTGGACTGCAGGAGCAGCACGGATTACACTCGTAAATGCCCGTCTGGACCGGTTTGAGGAGCCTGGGAGGACAGCAGAAGTTGAGGACGTACACGACCGTGGACATGGCATTCACCTAACTCAAAGTAATTCCTCACCTCTTGTGTTTGTATCCTGCTTCTTCGTCCATCACTGCCTCGTCGGTGCCAATCGTGCTTTCCACAGTGAGTCGTATGCAGGCACACTTGCTGCGGTCAATGCAGTCGTCCTTGCAGTCGCAGCAGGACAAGAACGACTTGTCTGTGCAGATACGAACTCCCTCGCCAGGGATGCGAACCCGACTGTAGCGCATGGGTGGAGGGAGGCTTTCATCTACCTGTACGTAATAAGTTGAGCAACTCAGGCCCACGTCCTTCTGTTGTCTCCAGCCAGGAGTCATCTTACCGCATTGACAGCCTCTATAGGCACACTCTCCTCGCCGTCTGAAATGTCGGGCACTCGGGTAAGGACTCGGTCAGCTCTGAACTGTCTGAACACCTCGAGTTCTGGGTGAAGGTCGAAGAAATCTATTTGAAGGTCACATCTAGTCGAAACGATGTAGCGGTGGACTGAATCGAGGTCAAAGAGCTTCAACCCACAAGGCGTTACGTAGTAAATTCCTTTCTCGCCATCGGGTGTCTCGTCAATGTTGTTGTTCACACCATTCCTTCCAATCTCCGGGACTTTCAAGCGCTTCCAGCCCAGGAACATAGGGATGCTGAGCTGGTTGAGATTCCCCAGCGTTCCCTCCGAGTACCTATCAGTGCAGACAAGGCCTGACTGTGCAAGAGCAATACTGAGGACATCGTGGATGACATTTCAGGTCGCATGACAAACAAATACAGTAGCATTGGGATCATTGTTCACTTCAACCCTTTGCTGGACAGAGCAACGAAAGCTACTCAAACGGAGAGTGAAAACTCGTGGATTAGCTTCATGAATTGCCCATGTCAGATCAGCACAGCATTGTCAGTGATGATGCCAAGGCAGCCAATTATTCAAGTCATTCTAGGGGAGGTCTTTTCAAGTTTGAAGGATAACTGACGTCTTCAGAGATTAAAGAGGAACGGGAAAGCGTGAATAGTGAGACACCCCTGAACGTCAGTGTCACACAGGACCTGAAGAAGGACACAAGCACAATGACCCATGTGTAATTTGGTTTTGGAAGGTAGGAATAACCCATTGTTCACAATGACCCGAGCCTAGCAAGAGACGTCAATGAGCAGAATGCTTAAGATGTTGATCATACGGTATCCCCAGCCTCCCTCAGCGGCATAGAAGTCCATGCACATTAAGAGGGAGTACTAATGACTGAATTAGTGCGACACTGACCAGTCGCCAATGGTCATAAGTAGAGGCCGAAAGTCAACATTTCATCTTGTCCCAGACTAGAGTACTTTTGCCACCATGATCAAGTTGAATGGCTTTGATTCAGTGCCGTCAATACTGTGGTAAAAGTAGTCTGAAAACCTTTCACCCTCTGGTCATGAGCAAAAACTATAACATAAGCTAATTTGAGTGAGATGACTCACCTATATACATCTCCTGGTAGGCACTGAGGACCACAACGTGCCAGCTTCTCGCAGCTTGACTTCTTTGTCCTCTCTCTTCGCAACTTAATAGATTCAGGGTCGATATACACCATCGTTCCCAAATGATCCACATCACAGCCATTGTAGGACTGCTCCTCCTGCAGTGCAACCTCAGCCACAGAATGCCTTCCCACATCCAGTGCAACTTGCTCCAGCTCGGTCGGATTCACGATGTATAGGAACATAAGAGCCAGCCTGGAGGAGCCCCTGTACACCGACTCCGTGACGTTTTCATGTCTGATGACCATCAAGGAACAATCAACGTCAATGACGTCAACATTTTCCCAGGACCCCCCCATCTCCATCAGCAGCCTCATGCCTGGTTTGACTTTGACAAGACGTCGCCTGGGGTATTCTGACAAGTAATCACGGATGAAGGACTGGTTATTTAGAGGGACGCGCTTCCAGACAGTCCTTCTGTCTTGGAGGGCGACGAGGCGCAGCCGAGGGTGGGGGTAATAGGCGGCGTGGCCATCATCCATAAAGACGAGATACCTGTGGGGAGAGAAACAGGTCGGGCCATCTTGTGTGTTGATAGGCGAGGAGTGGCACACCGACCACTTGTCTTCTCACCTGAATCGATTTTTTCGCATCGGTTTTTCTGCTACCACTCCAACTTGATGTTCTCCACGTTCTGACACGATGATGCGGGCACCGACGGGAAAGCCAACCGGAGACTCCTCGTCGAAGGCAAGGTCACCCAGAGAGACCCTACAGAAGGCGCATTTTCGTCGCGAGGTCTCGTCCAGCTCGACCTCCACCAGTCGTTTGGAGGGGAGGACCGAGGCGACAGCGCCCGGACACCATCCGTCATCGTCGGCGTCCAGAAAAACGAGCACGCGAGTACCCGGACAGATATCCGGGGTGACGAAGATATCGGGCGCGATCGGCGGCGGCGCAGGAGGAGGAACAGCAGAAGAAAGGGGGTCGTCCTCAGCTCCCGACATCACTGTTTTGGAAGGGAGGCCTAAGACCGACGTGGCCCATATCTCCTCCAAGGTCTCACTCGCTTCAATCACGGGGCCGGGACATGACGGTACAATCTCGTCTCCGGACCAGTAAAACAGCCCTGGCCGTACTTTCTCCTCGAAGCCTGAAGAATTGCAGCTGGAGTAGCAATGGGTTTGAGCCTAACCAAGCTCGATGGTTGCTCGGTCAGGCTTGACAATTTTGGCCGGGCTCGCGGGCCCGACCAAAAATCTCACAAAAGTGCAAAAGACAAAAAGATCCATGTCACTCACTACTTTCTTGTCTGAAGTTAGTTCACGTTGAGAGTAACTTTCTTGAGTTTAGCATAAAGCCCAATGCAGCGACTAATATTAGTGGGAAATGTATTTTGAGGGTGACCCGATGAATATGCAAACAATATACTATGGCTAAGACAAATGCCAGAAAATACCTTAGCTCGGTCATTATGCAGTATGCACATAATTATAACCTCTACGATCTAGCATTGCTCTCTACATATACTTGTCATCTCTCGAAACACTTTCTCAGTGTATCAATGTATAGCACAGGCCAATCATTCAGGCATCAGTCAACATTGAACGTTACACTAAGCAACATAGCACGATAGCAGTCAAATCTGAGTTTGCGCATGCGCAGCAATGATCCCCGAGGGGTCCCAAGGGGGCTCTCATGGCCATGACTACTCGTGACTGTAAAATCCCTTGGGATTTTTGCGCTTGCTTGTGTATTCATCAGGTCACCCTCGACACGTTGTTAACCCTTAGCCACCAGCACTTCTACCTTGACTGTGGAGTTTTCATCAACACAGCACCATTAGAAAGCTTCAAAAGAAGCATCCAAAGTTTAAATGTGAAATTCGCACAGCAGCTGTGGGCTTCAAGGTCTAGGAAAGTGGGGTGGGGGTTGGTGAGAGCGTTTTTCTTCCCTCTTTGTTGCAGTTACAAACATCCTTGTTTGTCTTCGGGCCACTGATCCACTTGTCGCTCGCCACAGTCGTACTTGAAGCTTCATCCATGCTGCTTGACTAACTCAGAGCAGTACTGAACACTCCTTCATACTGTTTCGACTTTTGGTAGCGAGCAGTGCAACCATAGAATGACAAGATCTTGGCCTCATTTCGAACAAAGAAATGTCTACTTTAGGCAGAACCGACCATCTTCATTCACTTGAAGACCTTCAGACATGCTTACTTTTCAGGCGACCAAAAGAACCAATGAGCTCGAAGCCCGACTTCTTCAGTCCGTCCCTCCCCTAAACAAGAGCGACCTCGTCAGCTGCTGCTTTCTGCTGCACATAAAGTATCTCATCCAGTTTCTCAGTGCCACTGCGGTGCCACTTGGAGACGCTTTTGCTAATCTGACCAACTTCAATGAATCCTAGAAAGCTTATACTTTAAATATACCTGCTGCTATGGTGCAAGGTTCAACAAAAAACCAGTTCATGGACATATCTATCTTGATATTGATATTCTCTGATTTCCAGACACAACTGCAAGCCTTCTTTCCATCGCTGAACTTCCTCAAAAATCAATGAAATGTGCAGGTGAAAATAACTTCCACCATTTTTTTTTACTAAAATGAAGAGGAAATATGTTTTGCGCCAGCCCCTCAGTCTTTAGAGTTTTATGCATTCACCTAAAAGACTGGTCAACTGCATCGGCTCACTGGAATATCTGGTTTAGTCTAAACAATTTGTGTCCAATTTTCAGTTGTTTCAGTGGGGTGGGCACAAAAACACCTTTACAAAATCAGCTCGTCAGCTGTTCCTTTCTCTGCGGGCGTGATGGGCCGATCTAAATCGGCCAGTCTTGCCAGTTAGGGTCTCTTCATTCATCCCATTCAATCCTGCATTGTGCTAAGTCCACCATAGCTTGGAAGTGTGGATGACTCAAGTTACACTTGCCCCGCCGCAGTTAACTTGATTCATTGAAACAATATCACTTGTTGGACAGCTGTTTCATCGGTGTCTTGCATCCTATCTGAATTAGTCTAAAATGAAAAAGGACACATAACTGTGCTGTCAAGGCATTTAATGCTCAAGCATTGGTATCAACTGAAAGCACGTTTAGGACACAGTTTAAAGTAAAAGTACTATGCATTGTCTGACAACCAGCAGGTAAGCAAGAAAGCAAGCAGGACGCTATTAAGAATGCTTCTTCTTCTGGGAAGAGAGTACCTACTGTGGCGAGATTTAAATAAAATGAAAGAGAAACAGTTCCACTCTGATTTCCTGGTGCAATGGGCACAGATCATAGGTTGAGTGGTTGCAAGCCCAAAGATGAAAAGCAATTGCATTGTTTTTTATGTATTTGAAGCAATACATTTTCACCGACTCTGTAAGTTCATAAGTTTACATGTCTCGGTTACAGACTTTCAGCTCCATTTGTCCGTTAAGCATGGTATTTGCTGCAAGATGAGTGATTTTTCAGGTGCCAGATCAGCTTCAGCAGGTGCTCTGAGGTAGGCTTTATAAACAATGAGTAACTTTACAATATGAGAGTTCCAAAAAAGTCCAACATGCCGGGTGTCCACGTCAGTTTTGAAGTCACGTACCAAAGTGGGGTGTCCACTCCAGCAGAAGTGGAGCAGTCCTATATGCTGATGCACTGGACTCTGCCGTCAGCAATACGTGAAATGATGTAGCAGCTTAAATGCTGTGTTAATGCTTGCTGAAGATCCTCGATTTCTGAAATTTCCTGGGTAATTTTTTCCTCTTTGGTACGTGACTCTTGGATCTCGACAAAGCAAAGCAGTTGTATCCACTTTGCAAAATGGGTGTCTGCAAATGAGTTCATGCTTGTACAACCTATTAAGAAGCTATTAATGCTTAACATTCCCTTTTTATCTGAAAGGAAAGCACACAAACACTTCCATTCTGTTCTTAGAACTAAGATGATATTTTGTGCAGCAGAAAAGGCTCGTTCTCGTCCAGAAATGGACACCTCAGGCTCCGCACAAACTTGCGCATCATGTTTAGACCTCAGCCGCTTGCGCCTGATTCCTTTCGCCCTATAAGTTAGTCATTTTTTCCAATCCTGACCAAGGTTTTGGACCTCCGGTTGTGCTGCTAGGTGAAAATGCATAGGCTTGACCCAGATCAAATTCCGCGGTCGATCTTAAGTCTTCTGGGCTTCGCCCAATCTTACACCAATCAATACTTACAATCTGTACTGCAGCTGGTCGGGGCGTCTTGGGAGTCCTCGTCTTCCGCCAGAACATGAGCGCTCAGACCCAGTCGTGATCCTTGAAACTGCTCCGCGCCCTCCGCAGGCACGGAAAAGGTTGACTCATGGCAGACCTCGACGACGTCGTTGACGCAAAACGACGTCGGCCAAGGGCAAGCAGGAGACGTCAACAACTCCTTGGGGGCGCCAAGAAGAGCAGTTGGAGCCGCTCTCTTCTTCGTCTTCGCGGTCTCTGCAGACTGGATGAAGAACACGGACGAGGACATGGCGGTTTTTTAAAAAAAACGGAACGGGGGGAAATGGCGCAGAAGCTGGTGTAACTAGGGATTAGAGGCAGGCTTTCCAGCGAGGCTTTCAGAAGACTGCCCTGGCCCGAGCCGAGATATCCGGCCCGCGGGCTAAGTACATTAAAAGCTGATGTACAACAAGACTGAAGTGATCCGTTAGATTTCTTGATTTCTGAAGCCTGAAACCCTTCGATTGGCTTGTTTAGTGATCAGTGGAAGCAAACTGATTAAACATGATTACATCCCTAGTCCCTCCACCCCTATTCCACCTCTGCTCTTCCTCGGCCAAGTCGGCCCATTCGAGGAAGTCCCTCCTCCAATTTAAAAATTTTGAAACTTAAAATCTACTATTTGGATGTTGACGTACGAGAACTGGCTAGATGATCTATTCCAGTCATTTGCATGGTTATTGGCCCGTCTTTTGACCCGTGGACTCGATGGGCCGCGGCCGGTCCGGGATGCCGAAAAAGTGGTTCACGCCCAATGCCACCAGGGATGCGTCATCAGATGTACCTTGTACATAATCTATTCATAATACCCGGACAATCCTTAGGAAGCTGCTCGACAGTTGTGGCTTCCAGAAGCACCGGCAGTGTCATGGCATTTTGGAGGGGCTTGAGCTCGTACGCCTGTTGCTAGAGTGTTCGAGCACTTAAAAGCTCAAAAAACCAACCTCGAGCCCTTGCAAAGCGATCCTCCGATTTGACTTATCGCTAGACTGGTTACGAGAGGACTGGGGCGATGCTACTGTCCTCCCTCATGGCGCCCCAGCCTGCCACGACCACTCTCAAGCCCACTGAGAACGGTGGGTGCCTAACGCCCCGGCTAAAGGCATTTCGTGTACTCCACGGGTGTCCTCGGAGACGATTTCGCCCGTATCTGCTCTTCTTGACAGAGACAGCAAGTGCAAAGTCATGTCAAGAGTGATCTCGAGAGGACGTTTATCTACTACAGAACAAGCGAGCTACTGGGGTCATTCGCGCTGACCGACACTTACACAGTGAAACGGGACTCGACGGTCCGCCGGTGTCAATGTTAGTGGGGTTAAGCAGTCTACGGTCCTGTTACAACACGTTGAAGCAAGACAACTAGAAAACAGGTTAGGTTGTTGTTTTCTAGTTGTCTCGGGCTGAAGCTTGATGAAACGAGCTGCTGGGTCCAGAATACTGGTTCAGTGGTCCCGACATTGAGCAGGACCATCGATGTAAATGTATCGATGAGCAAGACGCAGAAAGTCAACAAGAGCAGATAGAGGACACTCTGTGTCGGGATGGTCAGGGCAGGGAAGCTCTCCAAGACTTGCGAGCCGAGAACAACGGATCAAGGAATGTCTTTTACCCTCACACTGCCGTACCTCAGGTGCATACAAAAGGTGTGGGCCATGTCGAACCGCAGCAACAGGTTCAGGCCCAGGTTCGAGGCCCATTAAAGCTTGATTCACATCGTCGGATTCGACTTTGCCGCCCATTCCTAGGCGGGAGACATTGTTGCTGGCGTTGCTGCTGGCGTTGGCAACAGCTGATACAGCGAGGTTTTCGGTGTTGTACCACACTGTTGTGTAGAGAGACCGTGTAAATGCCTGTGACGCCTCGACGTCCGCTCCGCCGTGTCGCCCGCTCTGGTCTCGTGAAACGCATGGGCGGACCTTTCGCGGTCAGCTTGGCGGTCGTTTTCGGCATCGCGGGCGGATTCTACATCTGGAAGCCGATTTTGGAGAACGTTAAGAAGAACTGAAGCTTCCTTCCCTAGGGTAATTCATGCCTTAACGTTATTTATCATTGCGAGCTAATGACATGTGTTGGACGGACCAGGCTAAGAACTCGTGGACCGTGACCGACGTACACTTGTCGTCAGTAACAGAATCAGCCGCAAAGAAACCGCATTACACAGTAGGTGTTACATCTCAGCCTCACTTCAGGGAGGTGCCTGGCATGTGCTTACAATCCCGATCTGGTCTGGGATATCAGTGTCACGCAACTAAACTATCCCCATCCCCTTCTCCTCCAGCTTGACGATGCCTAAGCAGGTTCTGAAGGGCTGGCGCTACGCTGTCTTCCTTAGTGGCTTCGTGGGTGCCCTAGGGCTCGCGTGCTACCCGATCATCATCGCCCCTATGATAAACCCAGAGCCCTGGAAGGAGGTGTCGAAGACGAGCCGAGAGAACGCGGGCATCAGGCAGGAGGACATCCAACCTGGAGGAATGAAAACTTGGACCGATCCATTTGATCGGGAGGGAAAACCAGGGAGAAAGTGAATTATACTGTCAGACATGGTGGCAAGACCCTAAAGAGTGAACTTTTGCTTGTGAATAAGACTTTCAAGATGTTCGTGCTGCAGAGGCTTCGGAGACCTCAAGTGATGATGGTGGTGAGCAGGACTAAGGGATTTCGTCACTCTTCCGGGGGTCAGAAAGACAACTCTCGTCGGCTCGGGGAGACTTCGGTGTTTTTGCAGACCGGACTAAAGATTCAGGAGCTGCCCATGTTCGTACAGAAGGTTAATGACGTCCTGCAGATATCGGGCCCTAGCAGCGACCAGTTCACCGCCGCGAACGAGAGCAAAATCGTTGCCGTTGCTGCCCTGGACGAGGAGACCCTGGAGACGATCGCCGGATTCGATCGCTGCTCCTCTTTGACCGGTTTATTCAAGCTGCTTGAGACGGTTCCGGCTGGAGAAGTCACCGCCCCCGTCGCTATCCGCGCACTTAAGAAGATCGTCGACTTGGAGAACGACAAGGAAAAAGACAAGAAAAACGACGCGTCCCAGTCCTTCTTCGACGAGAGCAGCCAATCTCTCTGTAGAGAATCTTGTAGCAACAGCTACACTTTCCGACGAATCGCCTTCGTCAACATGTTGCTTGACATCGTGCGCAAGTCCAGAGACCCAAGGGCCATCCTGGAGGGACTGAAAATACTCAGCAAGGACTCATTCTGCAATGACGATTCCGAGCAGGTTGGCGGAGGAAAAAAAAGATCTTTTCACAGAGTCCCGTCAACAGTTTCTTTTGTTGTTGTTCAGGCTGGGTCGTACAAGCAGCGTTTAGCTGAGGAGACGCTGGTCCTCGTGTCCGAGGGGCTCTTCTCTCTAGAGCAAGTAAGTGATGTCCTTGGAAAGTTAGCAACCGGTCTCTGGAACTTACATAACTACTGTATTTTTCAAATTTTGGCCTTATTATGGATGACGATACGATATCTTCCTTAGGTGTGCGAGGCAGTTTTGGTCTTCTCTGAGTTCTACTCAGACAAGTTTCTTTGCATCTCTACTACTGATAAGCTGTGGTGCGGACTACTCGACCGCGTCGATGACATCAACACAGAAAACATCAGTGCCATCTACAGGACTTTGCCTCACATCAGGAAGAGCAGGGACGTGGTGCTCAAGTTAGGTAAGCTGTGTTCTTGAACAAGTCACCAAATCAAGGTTTCAAGAGTTTCATTCAAAGATACACTTAGGCCTAAGTGTATGTTTTTCAGGTGACTCAGAGAGAATCCCCTTGCTTGCTTTCAGCCCAAGACCGGGTGGAGGAGTATTGGCGCTCTTACTCAGTCCGACATGTGCTGGAGATACTCGGCTCGTTGACACAGTTGGGCCCGTCCACAGGCCTCTCCCTCCGCAAGACACTGATGGTCGTGACCCAATGGCTCAAAGTCAACATCCACACGTTGAGCGAGAGCGAGACTTTGGCCGTCGTGTACTGCCTGCATAGGCTTGAGTATGTCGACGAGGCCGTCGTCGCCACCATGGAGAAGTACATGAGAGTCCGAGGCTGCTACATCCGGGAGCGTGACCTTGTGGCTACGCTGTGCGATTATTGCCTCGACTTCCGCGTGCGCTCGACGGGGATCCTCGAGGGGGCTTGCGAGTACTTCATCGAGCATGGAGAGTCAATGACCACGCCACAGGTTTTCTCTGTGGTCAGGATATTCGGAGTAAGTGAAAGTTAATATTGAACTATGAAAAAGAAGCTGAACTAAGAGAAAAGAAGACTAGTAGTAAGAAAGGAGAAGCTTTCCATAACAGTCAGTAAGACTTTCCAATTTCAGGAGCTTAATTTCCATCCTACCAACGGCTTCAAGTTTTTCGATGTCGTCGAGCGCGTGCTCGAGTCCAAATTCTCTGAGTTCCCGCCCAAGGAGGTGCTCAGCTTGCTGCTCTCCTTTGTCTATATCGAGAGGTACCCACTGAACTTCGTCAGAAGGATCTTCAACCCCATATTCATGGACAGGCTGCACTCGCAGGTGAGAGCAGTGTGTAACGTGTAAGTCGCATGCAGGTTTCATCTCATGTATAACTAGTGTCGCCGACGTGACACGTGAGTATTATAAACCTTTTGTACATGACAAACGCACTTTGAGATGTGATACAACTACAAAGCAACGTCCCAAACATACTTTCACGCTCTCCCCACTCAGTTGCTTAATTTTCCAGAGTCCAGAGGACGTCCAAATCTCTCAGTTGCACCTGAAGCTGTTGGACAGCGCGCTCAAGATGGAGGCCCGGAATTACAGCGGTCCTTACCTGCCCAAGGAGAGGCGCTACAGGACGATCCCCAGAAATCGTCAGGTCGAGCGAGTCGCAAAAACCCTGATGGAGCCCCTATCCCACATTGTGGGCGACTCAGGTCACGTTAGTGAAGGCGTCGTGCTGTCACAGCTGCCCTTACACCCACTCTACTGCGCAGACATCATGATCTACCCATCCGTGGCAGCTTCAATGTTGAGGTGCGGTTCTCATTGGCTTGATCTACACTATCCCCCACTGTATAGAGGGGCTCCAAAAGTCGTGGCTCCAGTGCATTTCAAAATGGAGTCATCAGACAAGCTTAATGGGTGAAAGTGTAATGACATAATTAGTCACTTTGAAAATGAAACGTTTTCCTTACGAGTGTACTGTATCCACCACTCCTCTGTGCCACTGAGGTCGTTCTTCATGACCTCATTGACATGTCAGGTTGGCCCTAGTCTGTGACCAATGATCTCTCTGACACTGTCGGTCTTGTTTTCTGAGGTGCGAGTTCTCATCTTGTTGAAGTTTTGGTCCCTTTATCGCCAGCCTCGGAGTAAAGGCTTGATTGTATCGTTTTGAATGAGAAAGAGCTAAATAATCGTATGCGTGTTAATATAAAATTCTACAGTAAGTACAATTTGACATTTCAGTAGTTGCCACCTCTTTCCCTCAGGTTCGGCATGTTGACAAACAACCGCTCCACTGTGGTCGTTCTCCTGCACCCATCGGAGCATTTCTGTCAGTCCTTCAATGACTCTGCCCAGGAGAGCCCTGATCTTTGTCTGATCGGACCTCAGACGATGCGACTCAGGCACCTCAGAACTATGGGCTTCAGGGTCATGCAGCTGAAGTGCGAGCAAATCTCCAGGATGGCCTCCGTCTTCCCCCAGAAGCTTGTCGAGCACCTCACCAAGGAGTACCAAAAGGCGACAAAGACTTGATTCGTGTAGTTCAGATAGATGTGAGCAACAACAGCGTGTCGAAATTGTGCCTACTGTCTAAACACGGTTTATAGGATCAGCTGCTGTGTTCTGTGTAAATCATGAACATCATCATTCCTTAAGCTAGGGCGAACGACGACTCCCACTGGACTGGGTCAGGGGTCAGACTCCCAAGGGCTTGAAGACCTCTTGTGACCCCCTTAAGCTTCAAGAGCAGATTGATCGCAAAATCTCTCGCAAAATCTCTAAGTGAAACCTACCAATTGTTGAAAGGATAGAGTTTTGGATCGCACACTAGGCGCCCTATTATGTCCAGTTGGAGCAGAATTAGTCCATCCAGGGTTTGGGATCAGCATTTTGACCTTCGGCAGCTCCAGAGCCACCAGGTTAGTCCCAACCAGAACCGCGGTCTCGACAAAGACCCGCTCCCGAGGCTAGGCCAGGGTTTTTTTTTAGGCGTCTTGACCCCGTTGCCCCTTGGATTGCTTGCGGGGCAAGGAAAGTCACGGGGAGGTGAGGTGGGGTCTGGTTCCATAACCCTGCTGTGACCTTCATGTTCGACGCTGCCATTTTCCAACTGGACATCAAAGTCGTCGTCAAACCCGAGACATCTGAGTTGTGAAAAGAGTTCAAGTTTCTGTGTACGAGACACTCTTCTTCCGACACCATCGAGAATCTCTTGCTCAGTATCAGAGAATGGAGAGAAGTTGGACAAATCTCGGACCTGCACGAGGCTCCTGTCGGCCAGTGACTGATCAGCTGCTTTGCAGAGGAAAGGTCATCGAATGGTCAAGAAAAGGAGTCATCATGTCTGTGCTGGAGCCATCATCTCTGTGCTGGAGTCATCGTCTCTGCTGGAGTGCCATGACCCCATTGGCAGTATTCAGAGGTCAACCCAGCTACCGGAAGAAGTTGACAATGCCTTCTCATTAACTGAGTGAGCTGCTTGATCAGGGACCTAATTATTACTGTTACTGTCTTGTATCAAAGATTCTCGTCAAGAATCAAGTCGAATTTGCACAAAAATCTAGAGTGTCGCATTACTGCAGTAACAGCTAATGCTGAAGACAGAGACTTTTTGTACTTCTTGGCCCTTATGCTCTCCACCCTTGGTATCCAGTGTGTCCATGCCACATGAAGATGGGCTCACCAAATAGCAATGAATGTACCTAAAGTGCCAAACAAGTTCAAAACAAGAGTACATGTGAAAGAGACTGCAAAATGCTGAAAAAATATCCAAAGATGAGCCAACCCAAGTCCCACTTAGCTTCAAAACTGTGAGTCAATATCAGACGTGCCCACTTGATAATGCTCAGTTAACGAGGAACACGTATATAACAAATTGGTGTATACAAACCTAAACACAAACTTTGGGCAATAAAAACCAGCCGCTTTAGTGAGAAACAAAAGTCCCATTTCCGCAGTAAAATTCTTACGGACTTCAGCACACGGCAAAAAGTTACTTCTAATTCGTTTTTCGGCTAGACAGTGTTAGACTCAGTTTAGAGGCTTCTAGTTGAGGTAAACTAATTCTTAGTAGAGCTTCAGCAAGTGTTTTTCGTGGGCTTTCAACTGATACCAAACCTTGTCTTTTGAGTCTAAAATTTCGTGTGACTTAAGCTCTACTCTCTCCTTGCTGTTCCGCAAGTGGTCAAACACGTCGAGTCATTCAAAGTGGCCGGAGACGATTAAAGCTGACACCACTCTGTACAAGTCTTTTTCAGCATTTTTTCTAATACTGCGGATATAAGACACTTACTAGAAAAAAGCATTGCCGAGACAAACGTGTCCCTCATAAGCGGGCTCCACTGCATTTTCGACTCAGTCTTGAGCACTACAACATTGGATAGCAATCAAAGCTAAGGACAACAACAGTTAGGAGATGTCACTTTTTTGTTGTTCATTCATTCATCAAAGTTAGGAGCATGCTAGTTTAATTTTCTTCATATCAGGATAGACTCTGGAAGCTACAGCAATCGTGACTGACGCAATCACTGGCTTAACGAGAAGTCTTGACGCCGTCCCCTGGTTTGTAGGCCTCTCTGAGACTTCTTCAGGCCTACCTATCCCAGTGGGCCTGGAGAAGCTCAAAGTCCCCCGTCCAAACAGCGGAAGGCATCAGGACAGATCTGTCACTCTTGGTTAAAGATATTTTTTGAGTTTCCGTCTTTCCAACAAATGCGGACTTTTTTGCGAACGAAGCTAAAATGTAGGCCTACACCCAAAGAAAGGCGAAACTTAGAGCATGAGCGCCCGTCGGTTTTGAGATTTTTGACCGGGATCTCAAGCTTTTTTGAGACGAGCCTTGCTAAATAAGCTTGAAGGAAACTCAAAGAAAAAAAATTATGAATGATTTTCTCTTTGTTCTTTCTCATGTTTCCCTGCAATAAATCTCCTTCCAGAGCTCCATGTTGACGACGGCCGAGTGGAACCTGAAGGTGGGAACTTTCTTTTTTAAAGTGATGACTTTTGTTGTGCGTGCGACTCAATCCAACCTGAAGAACACGGTGAGCGGCAGCGTCACCCGCTGGATGATGACCCACGGCATGAAGCCGTAGAAGTCGGCCTCCACCATGCTTGCCTTCACCTGGCGCAACACAATCGCGTCTTACAGAACGGTGTGATAAAGAAAAGTCCGTGTTCGACGATCGGACTTCTTTTTAGCGCACATTGTATAAAACAGCTGGTAGTCACACTTGCCTTCTGTATCTCGAACGTGAAGACGATCCACTGCGCCAGGTTGAGCAGGAACAGGAAGATCGTGACCTGCCGACCAGGTTTGCTGTCGCTCTCCCGCAGCGGGAGGATCCTCCTCTTCAGGTCGATGATGAATGCGATCTGCATGGTGATCTGGACTGCCTCGACGATGCCGTTCACGATGTGTAGGGCGTTAGGGAAGTTTTCCACGTGGTGATTGAAGGTTCCGGTGATCACCGTAAACGTCAGGTACAGATATGCAAAGAAAGCAGTAAATCTGGAAGGAAATGCATCACTTGCAAGTGCTGTTATACTGCGGCCATCATTGGTTCATACGACCACCTTAGCAGCGCCAGATCAAGTTCAGAGCTCTCTTTCTCGTCTGGTTCCTCGTCTCCCGCCTGCTTGCGGTCCAGCCTCTGGATCTGGACAAGCCCCAGGGCGAGGACGCTGATGCCGATCAAGTTGGTCAACGTGTTCGTCATCTTGGAGAAGTACTCGGCCTCGTCCTGAGAAGCAGGATAGAAAAAAAATCACGTCAATGAGGTCACACATGTCTTCAGGCAATAGAAGAACTACTTCTACGTGTGACTCTATTCAGACATCGTGAGTTCATGCACGTGACACCAACGTGAGGCCCAGGGACGACTCAGTCACAACAGCCAGGGTGACCACGTTGCTTACAGGAGTCGTGGCATGCTTGGACTAGAGGTGGCTTCTCAGACAACTGAGAATGAGTTTCCAGCTTTGTGCCCAAGAAGTGGTTTTTGGGCAGCTCACAAGCGGCTCCGAAGGGGACCCAAACGTGCATCTGCATTGACCAAAAGTGTCGTCGTCAACGTCACCCGACCTCAAGGATCAGAAACAAAGTGACGGCTCGAAGCCACCTCTGGCTGCTAAGTGCATCGGATTGTACTGTTAGGCCAGCATGAAGGGTTAGTACTGCAGGCTCAACCTCTCAGTGTAAGTAGCTTTGTACTGCATGCCCAGCTAGAACGTCTCTGTAAGATACATGGAGGGGATACTTGGCTTGGCTCACTTTTGTCTGGCTCTCCTGTGGGGGATCGTAAGATAGCATTAGCTAGTGTATGTCTGGACTGCATCTTCACACGTGCCTCGTTTGCTCTGTGTCCCTCGAGTCCGAAGAACAGGGTCAAATTGAGGATGGCGAGGAGGACGACGAAGACGCCGCCCATCATGCCCTTGAAGGAGTGCGACCAGTCTCCCTTGCGCAGGAAGCCGCGAGGGTCCGGCTTCCGCAGATGGTGCATCGAGCCTCGGTGAGACATCTTGGGCCTGAAGTTCTGTCAGATTGGCAAGAGCGTACGATGCGTGCGTGATCATTCATCCGTCTTACATCTTGCCTACGTGCCTCCACATGATGAAGAGAACGCTGGCGCCCATGAGCACGTACTCGATGACGAATGGGTACAAGTAGGGCGAGCTCTTGAGAAGGGCGTCGCCCAGGATGTTGTTCTGCAGCTCGAGGCACTCCCTCTGCTTGTGCTCGTACTGGCGGATGCGGTCGACGACAAAGTTGCAGTTGCCGTGATTGTGAGCCTCAGACACCTGCAAGCATTGACATTCGTGCTCTCATCCCTGGAAATATCTGCCCATCTTCAGATCAGGAACTCAATGAACCATAGCTCCTTCCTGGTGCGCATCCTTTTCAGACTCTGCGATCTCGTGCAGCGATTCCTTGAGCAGCGTGCGAAACCAGAGGATGATGTTTGTCCCGACCAGGTGCATCGTGCCGAACCTGTCGAACCGGAGGTCGGAGATAGTCGTGAATGATTTCTCCAGCTGTCAGTGCCACTACCTGTCGACCATGGGATGGATCCTGAGGTTCAGCCTGGGATAGACGAAGATGAGATAGGTCTGGAGGAGGACGAAAAGAATGGCGAAGAAAACGTTGAGCCCCAGGGTGAGGTGGAAGCATGGCGACTCGTAGCGGATCTCGATGAACGAGACCGTCTCCAAGGCCAAGTATATCAGCGTCCCGAAGCTGAACACCAGGGCTCCGAAGCGAATTGTGAGGCTGCCGTGACTCTGGAAGAGTTTTACTCCTTAGGGTTAGCACAATAAACCTTTAGGTCTATAAATATCAAAAAAGGACCAGGGATGCACGAATGAATGAGCATTGCTGCTATTCTGCTATCAGTGAGATCTGTCGTCGCTCATGCCTCCTTCCCCGATGCATAAAGGGGGCGAAATAAGCAGAAGTAATATTTGCTTGACAAAAAAAGAAGCAAGAAAAAGTAGGAAGAGCAGAGGGAAAGTAGAAAAAAGCTAGAAAAAACAGTGGAAAAAAGTAGAAAAAGCAGAGGGAAAGTAGAAAAAACTAGAAAAAACAGTGGAAAAAAGTAGAAAAAGCAGAGGGAAAGTAGAAAAAAGCTAGAAAAAACAGTAGAAAAACAGTGGAAAAAAGTAGAAAAACAATGGCAAAAAATAGAAAAACAATGGCAAAAAATAGAAAAACAGTGGAAGAAAATAAAAAAAAAGAATGGAGAAACGACGAAAAACAACGAAAAAAGACTTTTTTGCAGCTTCAGTGAAAAAGCCGGTTTGTGAAAGAAGGGATTCCAATATGCATGATATGCATATGCGCGTTCACTGACATAAAGTATCAAATAATATGTCCTCGTGAGTTTTACTGTCACCTGTCCACAAGCAAGTACAATATGCCGTGCATGAACGAGCATAATGCATCAGTCATCTGCGTGCATGTAAAGTACGCACGATATCAACACATCGTTTGAGTAAAAGGAAGCTCTCTGTTCTAACAGATATTGGATATCGTTTTTGTGCTTGATACAATCTCGAGATACAAATGCACTTTTGTTGCACAATCGTGAGAAGACCGTAGAAGGTGGACACAAAGTACACTCGATATCTGAGCTAAAGACCAAAAATGACAAATGTTCATTTTGTAGCTCGGATTTAACAATAAAGTGCAGTAAAAGAGGAAAAAATAAAAAAAAAAGCCATGGGTACTAATATCGAAATGCGAAAGCTTTGAGGAACTTTTAAAAAAGTAATTGTAGGAAGCGCAATAAAAGAGATGGAAAACCGAGAAACAATCCTAAATTTTCGTCACCTCAACTTTTCTTAAGTTTGTGTCCTAAAATGTCGACTCCCACTAATAAATTTTACGTGCTGTCCACCCCCAGTTGTTAGTTAATCTTTACGTTTGGGCCTAAATTGTAGCTTGAACACTCCCAATATCTTTTAATGCAGTGGCCGACAGCGTCAAAGTCCATGGCTGTGGCCAGGTCCATTTTGACCGGCAACGTCTGCACAGGAAGGATCTTTCCGATCAGTTTGGGGCTATTTTGAGGCCAATCTCAGGTCAAACTATGTTGCCTAAGCGAAAATGACGGCCAAGTTTGAGATCAGGCTTCACACCATGGCCAAGATGAAGAAGGCCGGTGTCACTGCCCCGGAAGCTAGATACAGCAGTGCCTCTTATCGAGCGAGGAGTTTTAAGACAAAGCATTCGTATAAAGTAATAGGTACGGCATTAAAAATTGAGTGAAAAGCTACTTGGTCTCCACCCTGTACATGTACACAAACTTAGATGAGGGTGATAGCAAATGCTCAACTTTGGGTACCAGGACAAGTCTTGGCGCGAGTACCATGCTCACCTTATGGTTCTCGAGTACGCTTTTCTCGTTAATAGCGTAGGTGAGGACATAGGCGAGGAAGGCGTCACTGACAATGTACAGAAAGAGAAAGAAGCCGTTGATCTCCAGAAAGAGCTGATAGTCTGGAAAGGTCACGAGCTCGGTGAAGACGAAGGCCACGTAGAAGACCACAAGTAGCATCGCGTAAAGACCGCTGAAGCTGGAGACCAGCGTCGTGATCGCCTCATTGCTCCAGTCCACGGCGAAGGTGGAGGCTAACCGACACGCCAGGTCCTTTCGGCCGCGGCGGCCGCCCACGTCGCCGCCGCCGTCGCCGCCGCCGTCGCCGCCGCCGTGGCCACCGCTCCTCTCCGCAGTCGCCGCAAGCTCAAACTGCTCCGGCATTTTAACCTTCACATGTTTGTTGCACTTGGGCTTCCAGCTACTGCTTTGCGGCAAAGGTGTTTGTTGCGCTCGATGATCTGATCTACTCGTGACCACTGCACGGAGCTCGGGTACTCGAGAGCGGGCGAGCACTCAGTTGCAGTCACTTTTTTGACTGCTTGCCAACCCGCAGGTCGGACTCGACTCGGCGTCGCTGCCGCCGCCGGCTGCGGAGAGGTTGTGGTTGAGGCCGCGGGAGGACGAAACGGCGAGGGGACGTGAGGGGGTGAGCGAGCGGGCGGGCGCGAAGTTTCTCGGTCACCTCCCGCGGGTTTCACCGCGTCAACTCCCGTTTGGGGACCGAACAACAAGATGATGCGGGAGAGGGAAGAGACCGCGTGGGCCTGTCAGCCACAAATGTGTCTCTCAGCCACGAGTCCGACGGGTGCGACGCATGCGACGCTTTCACCGGCGGCTGCTGCAGCCTCTGGCTCTACCCTCATAGCATCCCGGTACCAAAGGGTCGTCGAGGTGAATCCGGACCGCAGACGACTCCATCCAGATCCTTCCGCCTCCAGTGGACCGACTTTCCGCTGACGTTGGTGGCCTCATTGAATGAAATCCGCCCTCGTCGTCCTCCTGGAGGATCTGGTTGGAGTTCTGTGTTGTGTCAGGCTCCCGCCGAGTCCAAAGAAAAATATGCACACTCGAAGAAGTAGTCACTGCTGCAGTCACCGCTCCGCTGACGCTTCTGACTGACAAAACATGATGACTGCGTCACTTTTCGTCAGCCACTCCAGGATCAATTGTCCTCGTCTGCACTCTCTAGTCCCGAGCACACATCCGGACCCGCTACAGTCAGTCCTATGATGATCTCCAGACGACGGATGAGTCATAACAGGACAGGCTTAACAATGAGAGGACCAATTTCGTCACTCATTCATGTTGGTTGTATTTCAGGTCTAGTTCGTACTGTTATTGGACAGTTATTACGAACAAGTGTTGCTCGTCAGGTAGAAGTTGCACTTTTTATGCAACAAAGAACACATTGAATTTCCAGAGAAAATAGGCAATGTGCCCGTCACTGACGACTGCAGCATGGGGAAAATTAGCCTAATTCAGAGCAAAAATGCGAAAATTACGTCTCTTTTAGAGGCTTGTGTTGATGCTGAGTCACCAACGGAGCTACAAAGCATCGATTTTCACTTCTCCAGGAACTTGACTGAGCCGCCGCCGCCGCCCCCGCTGCCTCTGCGTCTCCTCGACGTCAGGGTGAAGTCCAACCTGAGCGGCTGCGGGGGCCACACGTGGTTTGGCACGGTCACCTGCTGGGGCCGCGCCGCTTCGTACCCGTTGGCGCGTGCAGACACGAAGTAGGACGCGCCGGGTGTCAGCAGACGCCAGTACTCGCCACGCCCGGTCGTGAACACGCTCTTGCCGATGCCGTCGACCACGATCTGGAGAGATAGGACAAGTCGGTCAGTGTCTGAGCTCGTCCTTCAGTGGTGATTGTGCAGCACTCATCACTTTTTAGTAGTTTGTATTCGTACAGGGTGAGCAATCACTGGGATGCCTCCAAAGATCAGATTTCATCCGCTGGACTTTTGGCTAAGGGGTTCGGCCAGGCCGACGTGGACACGTTGGAGGAGGTCAAGTTCATGTGGACATTCTGCAACGTGCTGCACAAAACATCAGACAAAGAGCTGAATTTTTGCATTGCCAATAATGGTGCTCGTTTCGAAAGGAAACTATGAAAAATGTGATAATTTTCCGTCAGATTTTAAAATAATCCGCCATGGAACTTTTTTTAATGCATAATAAAAAATCCATTCCATTTAGTCAAAATTTCTGTCCGCAAGTGAAAATTTACACCTGTACCTGCTCACCCTGTATGTATCGTCCCCGGGCGAATTGAGACCGCTCTTGAATACTAACAATAGCGACTATAGTACTACTGGTGATAGTGACGTTGTAACTATCAAGTACTTTTAGAATAATACAGAATAGACTTTTAGAATAATACAGAATAGACTTTTAGAATAATACAGCGATAACTGCTCTTGAATTGAACCGCGTTGGCTGTCAGCAAATGAAATAGCTTTAGTGAACGCTGCTGCACTTGGGAGTGGCACTCCGTGACGCTGCTCCTCCTTCAAGGAACGGCACTCCTTTTCAAAATTCAGGAACGAGAGAGGGCGTGGCACTCCTGTGGCGGAGTAGCGAAGTGGAACGTCACTCCCTTTTGGCAACAATGACTGGGCTGTCTACAGTTAGAGAAATGATTGCATTTCCAGCAGTAACGTGTGCAGCAATGATCAGTATTTTGAAAAGTTGTCCAGGAATGGCTCGGGAGCAGTTGCTGGACTGCCACGCCCCTTTTAGAGGGACTGCATGGCAACGCCACTCCTCTGGGGAAGAAAAGTGGGAGTGGCAACGCCAATCAAAAAAGAAGGGAACGACTGAAGCTCTGTTATTGATAGTAACGCGGTTTCCCTTGGTGTTCCAATGTGGAACTTATGTTCCATATTCCTGAGGGCTATTGAAGAACTACCTGGAGAGTAAAGGCATTCAAACAGGACTGATTGCGTAACTAGGGCCAAAGTGATCCTCACATCCCGAGTCTACTGTATTGGGTAAAATAGCTCTCTCAATACGAAGTTTTTCTTCTTTTGTTACCTCAGCACCCTCGATGGGGTTCCCCACCTCGTCCACGACCAGGCCCTTGACTCCCAAGTGGGTCGCCTCAATGTACTTGAGCAGGGCGGCCTTGTTGTTCAGCCATTCCTGTAAATAGAAGAAAGAGCTCACGACGGGTAACTGCAGTACTGTCACTTTCGTAGGCACCCCCACCTGCATCAACGTGCTGGACGGCACGTGTTTGCAGCATGACAGCTCCAGCGTTATCTCCATGGCGCTGGAGCTCATGTAGTTGAAGTCTTGCATCCCGCCCTCGACCACGTACCAGTCGGCACCGTTCGTCACCCCACCGGGGAAAGGACCGTCTGTACAGCCAGGAAACTATGCATAAGGACATAACACACACCAGTAACCACGACTGTGCGTCTTCCTCACAAGGTCACAGCAATGTCATTTCACCGCCACCACCCTGGGGGACTGTGATGGCGCACGAGTGTAACATTTGACTCACTTTCCTGCCGCCGTTGGACATGAACGCGTGGTTCCTGGCGTAGACGGACGCGAGAAACCTGAAGAACGAGTCGTCTGGCGAGGGCGAGTCGACGGCTCTGCCGCTCGAGTTGTCGTCGAACGGATACGAGGCCACGACGGCGCCGCCGTGCATGTTGGCCGACAGGACGAACGGCTCCCGCTGGATCCATCGCATGAGAGCGCTGCAGTCGGGCAGGCACGAATCATAGCAGCAGCAAATTACGCGCAAGTGCGGGCCCACAAGCTCTTACATGGTCTCCGGCTGTCTGCCTTGCTCCAGGGACTGCTGGCTCTGGCCTGGCCTCGTCCGTAGCCGTTTGGGGAAGTCGCGGTTGAGGTCCTTTCCGCGAGCGTTTTCGCGACCGGAGTCGCCGCGGAAAAAGGGGGCAAAGATTCCGGTGGAGGCGCAACCCTCCTTGGAACGCGAGAAGCCATCTGGGTTCATGGTGGGCATGAGATAAATCTCGGTCGTGTTGACCAACCTCGTGACCTGCGTTGGCACCAGGGAATGCCTTAATGCATACCCGACGCGGCCTGATCTTGTGTAGCTTTGTACGTACCTGGGGATCGTGACCATAGTTCTGGAGCAGGTATTCAGCCAAGTATATCAGGAGCTGTCTGCCCAAGGTCTCGTCACCGTGCATGTTACCCACGTATTTGAACATGGGCTCGCCCAGATGCCGCCTCTCCACGCCCTCACTAATCTTCAAGTAGGCGAGCGGTCTCCCCTCCACGGACCGGGGCGTCAGCTCTCCCATCTGGACCAAGTGAGGGAAGCGCTGTACCAGGCGTCGCATGCGTCGCAGGAGTTCCGAGTGGCTCTGATACGAGCACATGTCGATGCCACCGTCGAACGCGGCGCACCGAGGCACTCCCTGAGTGGTGACGACGCAAACAAGCGCAGCCAACAGCAACGACAGCAGCGTCACTAACGCTGACAGAGTCATGACGCGATTGAAACAATGAATGGTTCAAGCTCTGCCTCTGTGTGGCCTCCTTGTCAGCCGAGCTATGACTGACTGCGTCAGACTCCCTGCCCAGGGAGGGAGGGCGGACAACCAATGAGGGACAATAAGTTCCCTTGATGGTTGATGAGCGCCGGCGCCGACGGCGTCGGCGATGTCGAAACGAGCACCCACGAAGCGAGCGGTCCAAAGGACAAAGGCGAGGTCAAGTCAATGGCTCAGCACGAGCACACCAAGAACAACGAAGTGATCAGAAAAGAGTCGTCTATTTCGTTCTTTCAAGAAAGGAGAGGATCTTGCACATCTAAATAAGGAGCTTCTTGAAGCAGTTGAAGGGCTTGACACTTGCAGTGAGAAGGAAACGTTCAAGCAAGTTTGTCTTTTTTGTTCTAATACTAGAAGTACATGGTGAAAACATGAGGGGAAAAAGAGTTGGTGTGGTTCTTGTTCACTCGGATCTTGATCCCGAGCGAGAACGTCCCCTCCTCCTGCTCGGCGATCCGGAACGAGAGCGTGAGCGAGACATCGAGCGGTACGACGGGGAGCGGCGGCGACGGCTGCTGCGGTCCCGGCTGCGAGATCGAGAGCGGCTGCAACAGAAACGAGAAAGCGTTGACAATGTGAAACGTCCTTTCCAGTCATCAGTTGAACCCACCTTCTACGAAGTCCCCGGCTGCCGAATCCACGGCGGTCGCGGTCTCGACCGCCACGACCGCCCCGGCTCTGTCCATTGGACATCTCCACGCGCACCCTTTGCTGGAAGAGAAGAGGGTAACAAATCTGTGACGATCGACCGTCACAAAAAAAGACTGTGATATCAATGCTTACCCCGCACATCCTGGTGCCGTCGAGCCCCCTGACCGAGTCTTCTGCGTCCCTAGGATCTTCGAATTCGACGAAAGCGAATCCTGGCGGATTCCTCGCCACCCACACATTCTTCAGCGGTCCATACTTTGAGAAGGCGTCCTCCAGCTCGTACTTTGAAGCGTTATTTCCCAGATTGCCGATGTACACCTTGCAGGCGATGTCCCAGTCACGGTGGCGAGAAGACATCTTGACGGAGATCTGATATGCGTACAAATGAGAGAAACAGAATTAGCTCGGAATCGTGACGGCAGCGGGATTACTACAGGCGCACGCACACTCGCACGCACGAAGAGTTTTATTCCCCTCGGTACGTGCACAAGAGCAGCAGCAGCATCACCGTCATCAGCGGAAACCTCAAAAAAAGGCACCCAGAAAACAGCACAAAAGTCTTAAGACATAGTATGCATGTATGTATAAATGAATGTATGTACATTACAACGAGAGAAGTCTTACGTACTATAGCACCAACGCTCTTTCTCTCTCCGGGATTGGCAGGCTCTGTCTAACCCTTTAGATCTCTTTTCTTACTAACGTACAGGGTGGATACAAACCTCCTCTGTGGAGCAGAAGATAGTAGTAGTCTCCTGCTGCTGCAGCTGAGGAGGAAGAGGTGTAGTTGCAGTAGTTGCTGCTGTCGCCGACGAGGCGGCCAGCGAAGAAGCCGCCGCCGCGGCCGGACTCTACGGAAGCGGCGGCGGCCGCTACGAGGCTTTTGGCGGCGGTAACGAAAGGGATGTTGCAGAAGCGGAGGGAGGCCAAATGAGCTGCTTGCGCGCCAAGTAGCGTAGTAGAGTGGGACGAGAAGAGTCGTGGCTTTAAGGAAAACGTGGCCGGCGACGACGACACCATCGTGGCAGTGGAGGAAGAGGACTCGACACACGATGGTTTGTTCTGACTGATGCAGAAGGGAAGGGGAGGTTGCGGAGCGAGGCGAGGCTCTCCACCAGACAGCGGAGAAGACGTGTCTCGCGGAGCTACGACGACGACGGAGAAAACATGACGACAACGCCTGAGTACGTGCAGCTCTAGAGACAAAATAGATCACGGATTATGCATCTTGGCGGGGAGCCTTCTGGTCTTTTCGCGCTCTCTCTCCAGGAGGGTCCTTTTCCTCTCTCCGTGTGACTTCCTTCGCCTCCCACAGGCGGTTCGAGGGTACAACATTAAGATCACGCACGAGAAGCCTTCGACGTTACTCACCCAAGTCGCGGAGTTGACGGTCACGGAGTTGAAGAGCCAGACGTTTGTGCACACAACGGGAGCGACGCCCAAAATGGAGAATTTGCGGCCGCTTGGTCCTTGATTGCACTGAGCTCGGGCAGGAGGAAAACGTTGGCCGGGCTTGGGCAGACGGCGGGAGGGAACAAGTTCGGCAGGCGGGGCAAAACAGGGTCACCACGTACTGGTCTCTCACCTCGCGTCGCGTCCTCTACACGAGTTGTCTATGCCTTGGGACTGTTCAAGACTTGACTTCTCTCAAATATTAAAAAGTGACTGCGCGATATCTGGGAAGCGATACAAGCTGAACTGATGCTACCGGAGCCAAATGCCAGGTCAGGATGACGTCCGGAGCGATTGTGCAGGGGGCGTTGAATGTCATCTCTGACGACCGCGTGGGCTCGTGGGTCGGGCTCGCCGGCCGGTCGAGCAAGCCGGCTGCTTCTTCTTGTCCGTGGGGTTCATACAAGAAGTGGGAATGTTCTTGCAAGCGTTCATAGGAGGCTCCGGGATGAACGGCTCACGGGCTTTGGCCCGGAGAAAATGTCAATCGTTGAGCAACCCCAACTACGAGGGTGAGGAGGAGAAGAAAACACCGCGCTGAAGCCTCCACGGACTACCGGCCGAGCAAGGACGGCGCAGCCTTCGAACGAGTGCAGCGGACACGCGCCGCGCCGCACAGAGCTGTGGTCGGACTCGGAGTCGGAGTCGGCCGGCAGAGCACAGACAGGGGGCCAAACTTTCTGTCGGGACTTGACCTCCGACATCCCCATCATGGCGGACGACGAGGACTCATTCCTCTACGGTGGCGGTGGCGGTGGCGGCGGCGACGAGGAGGGGGACCAGGACGCTGTTCCCGGCCAAGAAACGGCGGTGAGAATATATATACTTCGTACAATGTTGCAAAAACGCTCTACCTCAGACTGACTACCGCCGCGGGGACGATGTCTATGACATCCCTACGACAACCCTTCTGTAATGGAGAACTAATTGAACTTTGGTTTCCCTCAGAACGAAGTGGCCCCGGTCACGTCCGGAAAGAGTGAGGGCGATGGTGTCGTCGCTGATAAGATCGGTGTCGTTGACGCGGAGGAAGACGACGAAGACGAGAGCGACGATGAAGACGGCGTCCAAATCACCATTGACCGAGAGAAGATTGACGAAGCGGTTGCAAAGAGTTCCTCTCAGTATCAGTCGTTCGGCAAGGGCAGTGCTCGCCTAGCGCAGGCGCCGCCGGGGTCGGCCTCCTCCGCCGAGAAAAAGGGAAAGTTCGCGGTCGAAGACTTCGACAAAGTCGGCACGATTAACGGGAAGGAGGCGCACGACTATGACTACGAGACGCTTGAAGAAAAACCTTGGAGGAAGCCAGGTGAGGATCGAAGGAGTCCAGGTGGTGCAGAAATGCTGCCTAAGATCAAGAATTGATCTAATGCGTCGAGGCATCCACGGACGACTTCCGTAAAAGATCCGGGTGATCTTGGCCGCTAGTCTTTCAAGTATCTCCTAATGACTTCTTTTCTATAGGTGCTGACATCACCGATTTCTTTAACTACGGCTTCACTGAGACAACATGGGAGGCATACTGCAGCAGACAACGCAAGATGCGCCTCAGCGAGTCCGGCGCTGGGCTGCCTGGACAGCTCAACACCATCAGCACAAAGTCTATGCAGCAACAACACTTACATTCAAGCAACATATCGACGGTAGGAGCTCCTCCTACTTCGTCTTCGGCTCCACAGAGACTCCCGACGGTCCTCAACCGTAGCGTCCCCCCGCCCTCGACACAGGGGAGTCAGGCTACCAAGGACAACGAGGAATCGTCGTCCGGACCAGCGCCCATTGCAGTTATGACCAGCGACAAGCGCATCTATTCCAAGAAGGTGCTGGAGAACATGGACTTCTCAGTGCCGCCTCCTGGACTCCCTCCTCCCGGAATTCCCCCGCCCACCAGGGCTGCTCCTGCCGGAGCCTTTGATGGGCCTCCTCCGTCTCATGAGATGGTGGAATACCCTGAAGATCCTTTTGGCCACGACTACGACAGCATGTACAGCGGGTATGAGCCCACGATGGAATCGCAGTGGTCGGCTCCGCCGCCAGCTGCTGTTGGCGGCGATGCTCCTCCAGGCGACACCTCCTACGAAGGCTGTGAGCGAGACGTCTGGAGAGATCGCAGGCGGTCTTCCCGAGACCTAGATCGCTACGAACGCGACCGGAGCGATCGGAAGCGACGGCGATCCCGCAGTCGATCGCGTGAGTCTCGATACGGTCGGGATCGCGACCGGGATCGCGACCGTGAGCGAGAAAAACGGCGTCGCGAGCGGTCGCGGTCTCGATCGCCGTCCAGGCATAAAAAGAGTAAGAAAGAGAAGAAGGAGCGCTCAGAAAAGCTGGAGAAAGAAGACGATTGAAGCGTTGTTGTTCCTCTCGACTATCGCGAACAAGGGTAACAATGACAGCAGCCCAAAATCATGATGCTGATGATTTTGGCTTGACGTCTGGGATTTGCGCTGGAAACATCCAACTCCAGTTGCAGGAACTCAAACTTGAAACATTGAAAGGCGTTTAAGTGGACAAAGTATAATATATCGGATATTCCTCTCTATGTGCATACAGTGCAGTTCTGGACATGCGTCTTTGTCCCGCTCGTTTGGTTTCTCTTTGACAGTCTGATGCTCTGAGAGAATCCGGACCAGTCTTTGTAACCAGGTGATTGTCTTCAGGTGATGGAGGACAGCGTACTTGCAGTACGGTACAGTTACATTTCTCATATTCACGGATTCATTGCCTTTATTAAACATGTATTGAACATGAGGTTGCTGCTCTACACTCGACGTTTTGACTAAGCCAGGACTTGTACAGCATCAATTTCAATGACTTCTTTGTCACTTGGTTCCATAGTCATGACTAAGCCGGACTCTCAAGTCAGCAGATCCCCAGGACTTTGCTCGTGGAGCAGTGTCTGCCCGTAGATAATAAGCTGCTGAAGAATAAAAGCCTTGTTTTGTGCATGTCTCGGCTGGAACACACGTGTTAAATTCGGATGCTCTACCACTTCTGAATGAGGTTGCATGATCAAGGATGAAAAATTTATGCCCAGGGGACATTTTAGAGGAGGATGAAAGTCAAACGTCATTGGGACTTTTCATCCGTATTCTGGAGAAACCCCCAGCTGCTGTTCATTCTGATGTTTTGTCATTGACTCTGTCCACATATCTCCAGGGATTTGAAACTACCTGAACCTGATATGGGTCTGGAGCGAGCAGGACAGAGTATTGAGTTTTGTAAGGCTTTCCACCGCATATATAATCTGTTTGCAACCTATGAAAGTGCTATTCTACAACTGTGGGGATCACACAGCATCGGCCCCAACACCAAACTTGCACTAGAGTTGCTTTCGGGTGATATTTTTGCTTAATCCTGACCTCAAAGGAATGGAGACTTTCCACAGATTGGAACGTTCAAGGATTTCCTTCTTGCTCCATCAACTTTTCGGGACAACATTCTTTCTCCTAACAATATTGAAGAATATTCGAAGATTCTCGTACCTCTTGAGAGCGTTGGCGAATCTCTATTTCATTCACGTCTGAGGTTGGCCACGAGCTGTTTGAAACAACAGCAATAACAACAGCAACGACAAAATCTTGTACTCAAGTGGGGACGCGATTTTGTCACTTCGCTCCTGGCCCGACAGAGCCTCCGCTGTTCTTCGTGTCCACCCCATTCCTCGGGTCGGTCAGAGCTGCCGTGTAGGATTTCATGGTTCCGTAGGTCTCGGCCTGTCTGATGGAGACTTCAGGGGGCGCTAATTCCTTCACCGATTTGTCCATTCGTCTGCCAGGCAAAGGCTTAGGCTGTTTGTAGAGCTGCAAGCCTGGTGGTCCCCGTTCCAGTGGCATGCGACCAAGAGAAGGAGATGGCGGCCTGGAGGCCGGCCCCGAAACCAGCGCTGAAGCCGGACTTGAAGCACTTGGTCTCTCCTCGCCGATGTAAGGACCTTGACCAAGCTCCACAGACAGACTGTGTAGCCTTAGTCGGTCGTTGTCTTTCAGATAGCTCTTCAAGTGGACGCTTGCAATGACCTTGAGGACAAAAGTCAAAATGAATCAAATTTTGGCATGTCAAATAAGGTCATGGTACCTTTCGAATCGCCTCTTGCACGGGGTCCACCAGGGACCTGATCCTGCTGCCGTAGCTCTTGTACGTGTTCTGTCGGTTCCGAAGCTCCTGGAACCTCTCAATGATGATATTGGTCTTCGTGCCGAGATTCTCAAGCTCCTGTCTCAACATCCTAAAGACGCTGTGAAGCTTGAAGTTTTTCTGGTGAGAGGCGGCTGCAATATGAGTGTATGTCCTGGATACTACGCTATATGTACGTGTGCACAGAATGGTTAATTAGCGCGTACTCTTAAGAATGTATTTCAGCTTGGAGATCCTCTCCACGAGCCTCTTGTTCTGCAGCTCCAGCTCCTCCTTCTGGTGCTGGAGGATCTCGTACTCGCTGTAGCTGACGTGCCTGACCCCGAAGACGCTCTTGCGGTTCTGCTCCTCCAAGCGCCTCTCGATCGCAAGTGTCTGATTGGACAACCTGAGAACCAAAATATGGTCCAGGGGTCGTGGGCGAATTCCCTTTTTTTGGCATTTGGCATTGATTCAGACTAATCCGATCAAACCAGCAGGCTGGACCTGTGTCCCACACCCGTTCTCTATCCAGAACTTCTCGTACCTTGTCATGGCTTGCTGCAGTTGCTTGTTGTTCCACTCCGCCTTCTGCGTCATGCTCTGCCTGTTGGACTCGACGAAGTTCCTCAGCCAGTTGACCTGTGACTCGATCACGCCGAGGACTTTTCTGGCATCGGGGCCTAAGGTCCCGACTCTCGACCGTCCAAGAATGGAGCTGAGGGAACCGGACACTTCCACACCAATGTGCCCGCCAGGTGTCACTTCTATGGATGGAGAAGATGGGCCATTATTTGGATGAGACAAAAAGCACCAATTGGGTGCTCCAGCTTCAACTTTTGAGATCCCTTTAGGAACTTATTTAAATATAATATTATAAAAATGCCAGTGATCCATGTAAAATTTCTATCCGATTTCATATTCAGCATTAAAAAAGTACCTTCCGCAATCTATAGTAAAACCTTGTTTTAAAAAAGTTTAAGTATTTCGTATCACGTAGTCCAGTCCAGCTCGCAGCTGTTGCTCACCACCACCAGTAGCGTTTCCGATGGGCAGATTGAGCTGGCCGACGAACCACTTCATGAGGGCCAACAGGTCCTGAGACGTGGCCAACTCGTACTGGTGCAGCAGCCTTCTGAGTACCCAGACCTCCTGGCTCAAGTTGGCGTTCCTCAACACCAAATTTGCGAGCACCACCTTCAGCAGCCTCGTCTTTGAGCTCAAGTGATTGCAGAGACTCTTTGACACAAACCACAGTTTTTCCCCCAACAATGATTTTAACATAGTCATCCACATCAGCCGCTGTCAATTACCTGGTTGGAGTTCCTGCCCACGTCACTGCCAACGAGAGCATCGACCTCAAGCATGTCTTCATTGTAGTAGAATGGCTTCTGCTCGACAAAAGATAAGCTCGAGAAGCTGGCCCAAAATTAAATTCTGTAGCAGCAGATTACATCGTTATAGCCCATGTTTTGCATCCGCGCCTCCATCTGCTTCATCTGCTTCGTGAGGTGGACGATGGTGAGCGTCTTCCTCATGTTGCTCCTGCTGCACTCGGTGGCGTTGGCTTCGCACACGTTCAGGAGGTTCGGGCAGGATTCGTCGTAAGGTCTCAAGACGTCGCTACTGCTCTGCGTGAGTACAGAATGTCAAGAAAGAAGTGTCAAGAGTTTCTCGAGACCTCCATGCCTGTGGGGCGTTGAACTTATCGAGCTGCTCCTCAAGGAGACTCTTGCAAGAGCCGATCTTCTGCCTGCACGTCGAGTGCATCGCCTGGAGCTTCTTGTACGACGCTATGGTCTGCTTCACGTACAGACCCAACTTCACAATCGAGACCTAAAGAGAACTTTCATTGGGTGAGCCTGATGTACCGCTTTGTTCATCAATCAGTATAAAAAAATTGGACTGAAGACCAAGGTTTGAACATCGGTATGGTGCTCTACATGATGACCCGCATCATGAGCCAGAAAAGGGCTGCATGGCAAAGGTTTCACACATTTAGCAATGAAAAAATTGCACGCCTGCAATTTTGGCACGCCTGCAATTTTGGCACGCCTGCAATTTTGGCACGCCTGCAATTTTGGCATGTCTGGCAGTCAGGTTCAGTGGAACCTGCCTGCCTGCCTAAAGAGCCTTCTTTCTTCGTCGATAGGATCATTGTGCAGCCTCATTGGAGCACGTAAAGCTCACGTTTAGAGGCGAATCATGACCCGCATAGGTTGTGTTCACTAATGTCTCCTTTCAGTTAAATCTTTGCAAATATTTTGCAGTAGCTTAAAGTTCAATATTCCCTGCTCCTCGTGGGTCAGTCGCGAAGCTTCAAAAGGCTTCTGATAGCTTAGGACTTTGTCAACAATGGGTGTTGCAATCATTCTACGCACACGAAAATCAGGCATGAGTTCTGAGGAAGTCAAAATATCAGATCTTCTTGGACGCCAGAGTGGACATCCACACCATTGCAAACGTCCTGGGTGTCACCTTCCAGATGATGTAATACTGCAGGAAGGCCAAGGCATTTGGGGTGGATTGAAACACTGGACCTTCTGTATCAGCCACAGAAGTATCGAAGGTCAGCATTGTGATGCAGTGGGATGACGTATTTAGTGGCGACACCGTTGATGTCCGCCAGGCCTAGCATTGAGGCCATTCTTAGGAAGTGGGCAGTCACATCCATTGATCATGTGGTCAAAACTTACGCTGAAAGTGTCTGAATTGGACGGTCTTTTCAAGGCCATATCATAGAGTCCAAAGGTATCAAAGAAGACACTGCCGAACAACTTGTTGTACTTGGAATCAACCTCATGCAAGAGTGTCTCTGTGCCAGTGCATCCTCATGGCACTGGATATCCGCGTTTGCTCTACCTGCATGGTTTGGTGCTTGATGCCCAAAATGAATCTCCTGTAGAACTGGTGGAGGTCCTGCATCCGCTCAGTGGTGGCTGCGAGTTTGTTTTGACAACTCAGCTCGTACTGTTGAAGCGACGTCGGCAAGATGTTGGCGTGCTTTCTTATGGAAGGAAGAGCGATTGACTCCTCGGGGTCGGGATCAAGAAGCCTTTTTTCTGTTCTTCCTCACCTGCATTCGTCTAACGCTTCAGTACGCACCCGGAGATACTCAAAGCACTGTTTGCTCTCACTCTCGAGCCGATGCGAGTGGGAGGTACAGATGCGATAAGCGCCGATCAGCTGGACCGTGGCAGTCCGGACGTTGCCCAGCTCGCGGTGAGTCCTGAGAGGAATGATGCCAAGCGTCTCAACACCTCTGGATCGTGTCAGGGGTCAGCATGTCTGTACTGAGGTGTTCGAGGACAAATGGCTACAGGTCTTCTTTGTCTGTGCGCAACTAACTGCTAAACCAACGGAAAGATCCAAAAAGGTTTTAAAGACGTTCCTCTATTTCATTTCGGGTGTTGTTGGCCGTAACTTGCCCGCCAACTTTTGTTTACCCGCTCCAACTTTCCTGTTCCATTGTCTATTACCCTCCCCCTGACACGCCTCAGGCCACTCCTCCCATTTGACCCACTACTAGTGCACTTGCCTCTGGAGGTCCTTGGCAATGCTCTCGTATCTGCTGTAGGTGAGGTAATTTCTGCCCCTGTACTTGGAGAGGATCCTGTTATAGCCGCCCTGCAGGTAGTTGGTCTTATGCAGGAACTGTCCAATGTCGACTCTCGCTTTGAGGAGAAGCGCCTCGTACAAATCCTTTCTCCTAGGCGTGCTCCAAAATGTGGTCTTTGGCGTCAACGCTCATAATGCTATTTCGTTACTGACGCTTTGCACTTCTTGAATCCAGCTTCGAGAGAGAGGAAGTTGTCCTTCAATGCCGAGTGGACCACCAAGAAGGTCCCCAGGTGCAGCCGCGCCATTCCCAGCTTCTCGTTGATCCTCGTCAACATCTGTTGGAATGTTATTTTCTGCTCAACCAGCTTCTGGACTCGAGCCTCAGCCATGGCCAGCATGGAGCCGCGCTGTTCCAGCTCTCGGTGAGTCTCCTCCAGACGAGTCTGGTACTGACAGCATAACAAAAGGTACAACTGACTACCAAGAAGATGTTGCTGTATCATAGTTCTCACTATTGGATCCTCCTCATAGTTGTTGACCGGAACCTGATCATTCGCAAGGTCCATGCTTTCGATGATCTCCTGACAGGCGAGACTCTTCTTGGACAGCATCTCAGCCGTCGCTTGTACCTTTGCTAGCTTGGATCGAGCACTGAGGAGCTCCTCATTGCACTAAGTGCGAAACGTCCATTCATAGCGTGTTGGAAGGGGGCAAAGTTGCCCTTGTGATACGCACTCTGGAGTCGTCCATTGATGAGCCCGCCATGGCCGTCGGCTCCATTTTGTCGCTGCCGTTTTGGGCCAACCTGTTTGCCCTGGCCTCTGACAGCTCCAGTTGTTTGGTCTGAGCCTTGAACTCGCTCCTCAGTCGTAGCAGTCCAATCTGACACTGTGGAGACCAAGGATGAGTGAGACGTCCCTATGCACCCTGTACACTTATTTCTACTGTCTTGCCGCTGAGGCTTCTTTTGCGTACCTTTTCGTCGAATGAATGGAGGAGCTCTTGAAAGGCATAAGAATTGCCTCCATTCAGCACCACTTGATATTTGCTCCTCAGTCTGGAATAAAGGATCATGAACTCCCCCATGCGAAATCTGGACTGGCGCAAGAGGAAGCTGACGCGAAATAGCAATTCCCGATACACTAAGTGCAGCCTCCACAGCCTGGACACTTGCTCGTCGTCGGCCGCAAAAGCAGCAGCAGCAGCCTGGAAATGGACCTGACGGTGTTACTGAAGGACTCAGACATATTTGTCGACTACCGCGCTGCGACCCGTGCTGTCCTCCGTCGTGTTGCTGACGCCATTGGCTTGCTGGACCAGAGACTCTCTCAGTTGCTGGTTCTCGTAGTTGAGTTGGTTGACCTCAGTCTTCAGTTTGTTGTTTTCCTCCAGTAGCTTGAGCGTTCCTTCACAGTGGGTTTTAAGGTTTTTTTTTTGCCAAATCCAGATGTTTTTTCTTTCTCGACATCTCACCCTCTCCCAGTTCTTCTCTTAAGCAATCCTTTGTGAGAATCCTGGATGTTGGACAGGAATCTTGTCCGAGACCCTTTCTGAGCTGGACAGACTTGGTCCTCAGCATCTTCAAGGGATCGCACTCCGACCACTCAGCGTTGTCGTAGGTACACTCTGGAGGCAGAAATAAGCTCGATTGTTCCTGTTTGTGTCCAGCTTGTCCGTCAGCAGAGCCTCACCGCTCCCCTCGACTCCTTCCTCCTGAATGATGACTTCCGTCCCTTGTTCCAATACTGTCTCCTTGGACTCCGCAGCCGCTGCCATCAGGAGCACCAAGAAGATCTTTATCATGGTTGTTCAATCTGCCAATTGAGAGCTCATAATGCTTATTCTCGCATGTAGAGGTGTCCAGAAGCAGCGCCTGCTCCAGACTTAATCTACACATCTGTGACGTCACCAATGCCTCAGTGGGCACGTCCGAAGCCGTCGTTGCCAACGGCTTCGTCGTCACTGGCATCTCCGGCCTCGTCGTCTCTACCGACCGTGTGAGGGTTAAGCCACTACTTCCAGACCTCTCTGTCAGCGTGAACCGTACGTACTTGGGACCCGAGCTCCTCGTGTCTGCGTGGAGCGCGCGTTCAGTGCGAGATTGCTCGGCAAATCGTGGCAGAGCAAGATGTAATTGTGGTCGACCTTAGCGCATCGCGCTTTTTGCCTCCGCAGACACTCTTTTTCTCCACATTCATGACAGCCTCGATTGATGAAGTGTCCGGGTAAGGTAAAGTTTCTTTTGCTAAATCGAGACAGTCGTAATTCTTGCTCTCAGGTGACAATTTCGGCCACGTACGAGGCTCAGGCGGAGAGAGAGAAGGAGCTGCTGCTCCAGTGCTTGGCGGAGATGTTCACCATGCATTTGGGACCGTGGCCTTGGTTTCGACCACCCACGTGAACTAGAAGGGCATCGTTTTCCTGCGCTTGAGGCTGCCAAAGGATTTTTCTCTCTTTTTTTTGCATACATTTTTGCAGTATTGTGCGTGTATGTATGAGAGAGCTGCTGCTGCTGTAGTAAATCACAGTGAGACCAACCGATTTATTATTCCTTTCAGGCCTCAATTTGTTCTGGCCGGAAGGCCTAAAACTGGCGCGTGGGGCCCAATTTTCTTCTCCTCCTCTTCCGGTCGATCCTATCCGCGCGGGCCCACCCGAAAATTCCATCCTCTCATTCTCTCATTGTTCGTTCTCCGCCAATAGAAGCGAGATCTCAGTTTCGGACTTTACTTCCTGTACACAAAGTGCACCTGCAGAGAGAGCGGCGTGAGCAACGTGAGCAACGTGAGCACGGACACAATCTTGCCTGCAGGGGGGAAGGGGTGGAGGCGCACACCCCGGGACGCACCTGGCCGGTGCAGCGCCTGAACCCTTTTCTTCCATTTTATATTCAGGCACGTTGACCGAGATAATCAGGAAATGACACACACGCACACGGACGCAAAGCTGCTACTGTGCACCTGCCGATGCACGCGTGACTGCACCGACTTGCCGACGTTATCGCCGATTTTTTTTCCCCAGCCTGCACACCAACTTGTTGTCCAAGTCATGACCAAGATGGAGTCGTTTCCTTCACTTCCTGGGTCATGAGAGGATTGTCCATTCATTGCGACTTCATCAGCATGATTCAAGCCTCACATGTTTCTGGATGCTCTTTATTATCCTCATTGGATGGTTTGTACGCACGTCTCTCTCCTCTCCCTCGTTGCTCTCAATGTCAGACTTCTTCGTGTCCTTGATCTATGTGTTTCCTCCTTGCTCAGCCCCATTAGAACAAGCGCAAAGCATCCAGAAGAGGCGGACGCAAAAGTTTTCGTACGTACAAAACCTTTACGCGAGTCAGAGGAGAGAGCAACAACGGCAACAACAGCCTCAGCAGCAGCAACAACAACAGCAGCAGCAGGAGCAACAAGAGGGGAGAAAACGGATGGAAAAAGCATTTTCTGCTAAACCATTGTCGACTTGGCCTTCCGGGGAAAAAAATAAGATGATTGACTTTTAACGCTGTTGTAGCTTCTTTTCCTCCTCGATTCTAAAAAAAGACCGCGTCGAGAAGGTCAATTGACAGCCTCCTCAACGCTCTTGGTGGTTTTAAAGGCAAGTACAAATGTGACTCAGGTAAACCTGAGTCACATGATTTCCTTCAACGTGAGTTGGTGTGGCGACAGCGGAGTAACAGGGGAGCTTCACAGCTCCTCTCTTTAGTCCCGCTCTGTAGGCACCCGTACAAAAGTATTCGATGGAAAGTTGTGTGTCAACAGCACGTGTGTGTAGCTCGTGCGTGCAGTCCTTGTCCAGTTCACGTTCGTGTAGTTCTCGAGAGAGTCGTTCACGTGTGTGCAGTTTTGTGTGCGTGCGTTCATCTGGTATGTGTAGTTCGTGCATCTCTTGTGTCCGATATTCGTACATGTAACTTTGGACATAGGGGCGTTTTTGCGCCTCAAAGTTGTGTGTGCGTTGTTCATGTAAGTGTAGTTCATGTATGCGTAGTTCTTGTCAATGTACGTGTAGTTCAGGTATGCGCAGCTCTTGTATGTGTAGGTCTTGTATGTGTAACTCTTGTTGTCAATGCATGCATAGTTCTTATCAATGTACGTGTAGTTCTTGCTGTTCATGCACGTTTTCTTATTATGCACATATGCACAATTTCTTATTGTCAATGTACGTGTAGCTCTTGTTATCAATGCATGTGTAGTTCTTATCAATGTACATGTAGTTCTTGTCAATGTACGTGTAGTTCTTGTATGTGCAGTTCTTGTATGTGTAGGTCTTGTATGTGTAGCTCTTGTTGTCAATGCATGTGTAGTTCTTATCAATGTACGTGAAGTTTTTGTCAATGCACGTGTAGTTCTTGCTGTTCATGCACGTGTATTTCTTATTGTCAATGTACGTGTAGTTCTTGCGTGCGCTGTTTATGCATGTGTAGTTCCTGATGTGTGTATTCATGTATGTCTGTCGTCGTCGTTGTGTGTGTAGTTCTTTTTCCGAAATGCGTCCATGGCTACGCAATATTCGTCTGTTGAAATTTCCCACCAACAATTTGTCACTGGCTGCGTCGTCCCAGTTTACTTTCCTTCCCCTCGACGATGGCGAAGGCGAGCACGAACACGTTCTGCTTGGTTGGCACCGTGGCTGGGACGCACTTGCACAACAAATTTCAGTGTTCATCCCCTGAAATCCATCATTCTCTCTTTTTTGTTTTTCATTTGAATCCAGATGTGTGAAGCTTAATGATTGCCTGCGAGTGTAAACGTGCGATTTATTGGTGATTAAGTGCTGCAATCCCGCAGAGTTCATCGCAAATTGGACACAAACATGTCCACAACAGAGCTGCAAACTCACAATATAATCATAATGCACAGTAGGATACTTTTGCTCTAACCCTTTATCTTGTGCACTTGTCTTAGCCTCTGGGCACTCCCTCTGGCCCTCCCACCCGTTGACCTTCCCTCACGCCTCCTTCTCCATCAGGGGAGTCAGATATAAACACAAGATGGAAAAGCATAAGATTGATTTTTTCAACATTGTCGACTTCTCATGCAGAGCCAATGATGAACGCTCATGTTCATGGACGACCAAAGTATGATACAGGGTGGGTGGGAAGTCGGTTTGTGCCAGACTTGAGGAGTCTGCAAAGTCCTTGTTGGGGTGAGTGATGAAGGTGGGAGCAGCGTCAACTTTGTCAGCTTTGTTGCTCTCGTCACGCTGGATTTGGTAGTCAAAGTTTGCAAGCTCGACCAGGACATGGCAAAGTGGAGTCGCCTGTGAGAAGAATAAAAATATTCGCGCGTCCACTTCTGTATGGTGCATGACGATCACGCAATCGTTCGTCCACAAGGGCTCCTGCTTCTGCTGCCGGTGCGCGGACGCGGAGGTGGCGGCGGACGCGGAGGCCTTGCAGCAGCAGCGCAACGGCCACTATAGTCCCCGTGGCGCGCTACAGCTGGAGGAGGAACAGCAGCAGCAAAGGCAGGCGCGCCTTCAACGCCGCCGCCGCCGACGACCACGGCAAAGACAGACAAACCAGTGAGCGTCAGTGTCGTCGTCTTCGTCTAGGAAAGTGTGTGGCGTGTAGAGGAGGAGCTGGAAGACGTCAGTTGAGTTCGTCTGCTGACTGTGCCGGGTCGGTCAGGGTCGGTCGGTCCGTCTTCCTCGCTCTGCCGTGTGAGTGTGTGTGTGCGGACGTGTTTTCACCGCTAACCCTTTCAAAACAGTGCCATACATGAAGAATACCTGTGTGATAAAGACCACGAAGATCACGAAGACGCTCACCATGGGGCAGCGGCGGCAGCAACGGAGACTGTAGCCCAAGACCAAGACGAACAAGTTCGAGAAGAAGAACTTTTTTCATCTAGTCAGCTTGTCTTTCTCCTGCCACAATGAACTGCAAGGTATGACAACAGCTTGTTCTGCATGCTGCCTCATTCACAGCAACAACAACTTGTGTGAGCCCTGCGCAGTGGACACCCACAAGTCCGTGCACTCTGTCATTTGAGACCTCTTCGCCTTGGACCAGAACACGCGCTCGTGATTGACTTTGCGCATCACGTCAAGTTGCACCAAAAAAAATTAGCAGCACAACATAGCAAGAACTTTTTTTTTTGCCAACATCGGTAGGTGGGCGCATCAATCACCCGGGCTGCAAAATTGCAGGTACACATGAATGATGATGACTCCGCGTGCATGAAGATAACGGACTTGATGGAAAGTTCGAAGCTGCTGCTACTGCTGCTCATCATCATTGAAAGCTTTTAGAGGGCTGTCCCAGAATTGTCTCACATCACTGTGCTGGAACTTTCAAGCCAACTGACTACGTCTTTGGACTCTTTCCCCTGACCGCAAATCACGATGATTGTGAAGGAGCCGGACAAGATCAATCAGCACCGCAGTTGTTGTTGTTGTCACGCTACAGAGTGAGTCAATAGTTAGTGCACCTGCACTGCTGTGGGTTCTCTTTTGACTCACCCTGTCAATGGCTTCAGTGGATGGGGGGGGAATAAAATCCGTCAATCTTTTCAGGCTCTCTTCTTCTCGTTGACTTCTGTGTGTCTCATGTGCGACGTCGGCCAGGCCTTGGAGAACGGGTTGGCGCGGACGCCGCCCATGGGCTGGTTGGCCTGGGAGAGGTTCAGATGCAACACAGACTGTGATAACGATCCATATAACTGCATCAGGTGAGACATGTGTGCTCTATGGAAAGACAAGGACGCGGCCTCAGGCATATCGTGTGAGGGAAAAAAAACGTCAGTGGGAGTGACCGTCAGGGTTCGTGCGAACGTGTGTTCTGCACATAGTGTCTGCCTTTTGTAATACTCACACGTCCAGCACGTTGGGAAGGGAGTGGATGATGTGGTCGTCGTTGTCATCTGTGGTTTTCTTGGCAGCATCGAGGTGGACAAGGTTGAGCTCTGAGTTACGTAACGTCAGAACTCGTGCGTGCCAAAAAAAAAAAAAATGAAACGACGACGGGACTTTGTTCAAAAGGTTGCCAAGCTGACTTTGTTTCATATCATGTCACAACTCTTCGCTTAGTCCTTTTTCTTCTTCCTCCAGTGAGCGTTTGTTCAAGCAGATGGCCGACCTCGTCGTGAGCGACGGATATCACGACGCGGGCTACACGTACGTCAACATCGACGACTGCTGGCTCGCGCACGAGAGAGACGCGTACGGGCGGCTGCAGCCGGACAAGAAGAGATTCCCCAGCGGTATCAAGGCCCTGGCCGACTATGTAAGTTATGCCCGAAGCTGTTGCACAGGGTGATGCGTCAAAAGTGTTCCTTTGGCAGTGTTTTTAACAGGGGTTCGCGAGTTTCTGCACTGTCACAACTCAGAGGTTCCCTTCTGTCAATCAGTCTGCTTATTACTCATTGCTGTCAAATGTTCGCTTGTAATATCACTTAAACATGAGTGTATCCGCTGTACGTATATGGACTTACTTACACAGTTCTGTTAATGTACTTTTCTTCCGCTTCCTCTCTCAGATTCACGGGCGCGGCCTGAAGTTCGGGATCTATGAAGACTACGGGAACTTCACCTGCGCCGGCTACCCCGGCATCCTGGGGCACCTGGAGACCGACGCGAACACCTTCGCCAGCTGGGACGTGGACTACGTCAAGCTAGACGGTAAGTTTGGCGTGGAACAAGACATATTTGGCACGGTTAAGAAAAATCTGCCTCAAACTTTCGACTCTGCTAAGCATCCAGGTGGTTCCACAGCTTGATGACTTAAGTAGGACGAAAAGAAAGGGTTATTGCCAGAGCCTCCTCTTCCTTTTTGATGGAGGGAGATGAATTAAGAGCGCAAAATGTGTCTTCACATAATCGATGTCACGTAATTCGCTGCTTTTGCTAACATCTTCTTCCAAAGCTAACACAATTTTCACCCACTTGATGGGAGCCAACAAAGCTGCGATCGAGAACAGCGCCAAATTTTAAGAGTTTTAAAAGGAATTAAGACGTGACGACGCTGCAACTTTATGAAAAGCTGTCTCATTGATGCAAGTATTCAACATGTGCGCTGTTAAAGAGCGGAATATTGAAGCAGATTGTGACAAGTCACTGCTACTCAGACACCATCCGGGGGATGCACAGTGCATAGTTGGCATTTCCTTGTCGCATATTTTGCTTCATAGCAATTGCGTAATCACATGTAAATGGCCCAAGAAATCACATAATTAGTGGTGAATGTTTATTTACTCATTAGCGCCAAGCAAATTATGGTGGCGGATTTTCTTTTTATCGTCCGGGGCAGCAGATTGATGCTTTGGGTGCCAAGAAAAGAAAGAAATTGCTTGGTTCTCTTCTCTGGCTCCCAAGGAGCAATGGCAATTTTTGGGCCTCGTCACTGTGTTGGGCAATTGTCAAGAACAGCTGGTTCATGTACACGATTCTCTCCTTGGCCCACTTCAGGCTGCTACTCGCTGCCCAACGACATGGACAAGGGCTACCCCGAATTCGGCTACTACCTCAACCAGACAGGCAGACCGATGCTGTACGCGTGCTCTTGGCCGGTGTACCAGACATACAGCGGGATGACGGTGAGCTCGACGTGCATGGAGTGATGGATGGCGCCGAGGACGACTCTTCCGTCTCGGGGCCCATCCACTTGGAGTCAAAAGTTTGCGCACACGCGTGCCTGCGCAGCAACGACTGCACTGCAGAGAGCGCAGAAGCAGGCCTGCGGTGGGGACGGCCTTGTTCTTGGCCAAGTTGGGCGCCGTATTTGGACTTGCCGCTTTGAAACCTCACTTTGACACCTCCACAATCAGCTCTGCGCATGCAAGCGGTGCCTTTGCCAACTTCAGAGAGGTCAATCTCGAGGGGGTTCCCTTGTTTTCATCATCAGGTCATGGCTAACAGGCCACTCCTGATGGATCTCGATGCGGTCGCAGACATTAGCTTCTGATCGCGAGGTCCAACTTTGTCAGGGCCACAGCATTTGTTTTGCCCATGTGCAGATGCCACTTTTTTTTGCATACCTGACGCAATTGACTATTCTAAAGAACAGTCACATCCTTTTTATAACAGTCTTTTTTTTAACCCTATGAACAGAGGAAGCACAGTGCAACCACTGCATTTCTGGCAAATGAATGTATATTACTCATATGGATGGACAAGGGAGCTCCCGCATACTTTTGACCTTCTCCTGTTCTACCTCGTGTTAGGTCAGCATTATTAATGCTGGCAGTCAGCCAGGCCTATAATAATGCCCTAATATCAAGGTTCTCCCTGTGTACTAGAAGTGAAAAGGAGGAATTATTAGACTTTGTCTTTTCTCCTCGCTCACTGAACGCAAACTTTTGAAGTGTACACAGTAGGACCGACTCCACCACAAGAAATCCGGGGTTGCCACCCACAACCTACACCCACCTGACCTGGACCAACGTGGCTTCGTCCACATTTCATTTTTCGATCAAGTGGCACCCCTGATCAGTGTTGGGGTGTCGGTCCTGCATAAGTTCTTGAACAAATCCCCACATTCAGATCTGAGTGTGGATGTGGAAAAGCTTTTGATCAATATCAGTCATGGACATCTGCAACAAAATGAACCAATATTGTTGTTTGCACCATTGCCCGGGTTGAATGCTTGAAGAATTGAGTCCCATGACTGATCAGAAATCAAACTTGACCAGATCCTGTCCTGACTGACCCCAATCCTGGATGAGTCCGGGACACAGTAACGTCTCCCTGAAGTCCACGGGGTGACGAAAAGTTCCCTCCTGTCGACTCACCCTGTACTGCTGTTGCAGCCGAATTACACAGCCATCACGTCGACGTGCAACATCTGGCGCAATTTCGACGACATCCAGGACTCTTGGAGCTCCGTGGCCTCCGTCATCGACTACTACGGAGACAACCAAGACGTCATCATCGCCAACGCTGGACCGGGACACTGGAACGACCCAGACATGGTAACTCAGAGAACAAATCATGATCAATTTGTCGTCCTTGAACTGGGGACGAACGTGGTTTTTCAACAAAAAGTTGCGGAGCATCCTAAAAAAAAAAAGCAACATGCAGACGAGGTCAGGTGAGCCTTCAAGACCATTGACGGCCACGTTTTTGCTGTCCGATCAAACAACAAAAACCTTGTCATAATATGTGGAGCCCTTAGAATTATGTCTCTTTTTTTTTTTTTTTTTTTTGCTTTGTGCTTGGCTTTTGCATCAACTTTTATTTCTTTTTAAACGCTGGCCAATTTGTCTCTTCCAATGCTGGAAGCGGACAGTTTCCAGTCACTTCACTTCCGGCCGCGGCGGCTCCGGGCAATTCAGAAATGAGCTTAGCTGCGAGGAAGACGAAGCCTGAGCAGACGAGAATCAGTCTCCAGTTGCCTGATTATGACGTCAGGGCTGGATGACTTCATCACTCCTTCTCTCTGCTTGTTCTTCACGCTTCACACGTTCTCGCAGCAGCTCCAACGTCCCTCCCAGCGTTGATCTGGTGCTAAAACCAGCGCGCGTTTGCCTCCCAAGGTCACGGCGGGCACGATTTTTACGGTCCGGAAGGAAAATAAAGCCACCCAAGCCGGGGCGGATGAGATTGATTTTTCCCCTGCCAGCCACGCCCAAGTTGTCATCGTGGGTTTTCTGTCTCGACTCGACTCGGCTCAGCTGTGGGCCTGCAAGTGCTGGGCCTGCAAGTACTTGGCCTGCAAGTACTGGGCCTGCAAGTGGGCCCAGGCTCTTAAGGCCAGCCACGCCCAAGTTGTCATCGTGGGTTTTCTGTCTCGACTCGACTCGGCTCAGTTGTGGGCCTGCAAGTACTGGGCCTGCAAGTGGGCCCAGGCCCTTAAGGCCGGTTTAGACGCTTTTCCCGGGCAGGTCTTTACGTGTCGGTAAAGAATAACTGGCCCGCATGAGCATGAAATTGCTCACTTCGCGGCCCGTGCCAAAATTGGTCCCCCTCGACGAGAACGACCTCACTATGAGAATCAAATCCCTTCTTATGGGCGAGGTTCCACTGTCGAGACTCGGATGGCAATTTTATTGCACAGTGAAACGCGCTTAATGGCTGGAAGTTGCACCATCAATCAGGTCAGCCCCGACCAGACCAGCCTTGGCCACGTTAGCTTGGGCAAGGATCAGTCCGGACTCGAGGAGGACTCCTCTTCCTTGCAGTGCATCCAAGGAGCTGCACGGTCCAGAGAGGCTGCGTTGCACGGTGAAGCGGGGTCCACTGTCCACTGTTGCACGTACAGTAGGCCCTCCCTATGAGAATCGAAGGTCCCGAGCTGTCCTTATCTGATTCCTGTGCAGAGGTTGCATAGAGCATTGCACAGGAGTTACAGTGGAATCCCATTGTCAGAATTAGCTTGGAGGATCTGATTCTGACTGTTATACAGACCAATTTTACGTGGCTACACTGACCAAAGTTATGCTTGTGACGGTTCCGACCTCTGTAAATCCTGCGCTTGGGAAGGTTGTTCGGAACTCACTTGTGTTGTTGCATAAAATTAAATCGCTGTTCAACTAAAGCCCGATTTTGGTGACATTTTCTCCCTCTCCTAAGAACGGTCCAGCTTGGGAAAGCTTTGGCCCCTGAGCTTGTCCACCTTCTGGACCCCGCTGCAGTTCTACGTGTTCGCGTACAAGTCCGAAGAGCTCTGGCTGCAGTCGAACTCGGCCAAACCGTCCCCCAGGGTCGCGGTGTGAGGACTTATGGAATACGTTGCAGTCCAGGAGATTCGAGCAGATAAAAAAAAAAGAATTTATGTCTCGCTCCAGATCTACTTTATTTCGCAGTGTTTCACTCAGATCTCCTCAAGTGAAAAAGCCCCTTGATCACCTTAAAGATTTTCTTGTCAGATTAACCCAAATAAAACGTGCAAAAAAGTGCGCATTTGATTATGGTGACGCCCAAATTTCCGTGCAATTAAACGTGGAGTTTTATGGTTGCTTTTTTAAAGTTGCGCGCATAAAAGCGCAGTTTGCCGTTGTCGGACTTTGCTGAACTTTGCACGTGTGCAAAATGTTCTTTTTGCCGGGCTCAAAGGGCCACTTTGCTCCTAACCGAATCAGGATGTTCAATAAGATCGCGTATGAAGACTGAGCCCAAGTATAACTTTTTCAACTTAAAGTGATGCTACTTTAGTCTGCTCTGATGCACAGAGCACCTAGTGCACATACAGGGTGGCTGCCTCAAATCGGGACTGAAGAGTTCCAACGTAAATCTAAGTCTACAGTTCCACTCTCGGCCAAGCCGAAGAACTCCTGGGCCCCGTCCGGGCGCGCCAGGCCCCTGGTGACGCACGTGGCGCTCGTCTCCGCCGGGGACGTCTTGTTGATCAGACGATCGATCTGGGAGCATTTTAACGGCCACCCTGTACAGCCACGAAGTGCACCAACTCGACCTCGGCAGCGGGAGACTCTTGATCCATCCCTGACCAGTTGCAGTTCAAGGCCAGTGCCAATGTGCTTGGACAGTCTCGGCCCCTGATCCACAAGGCCAATTCGACGACCCTGATATTATTCAAGCACCAACTGTGATTTTGTTGTTCACGCTTGGCCGAGCAAAAGCAGCGCCAGTTGTGCTAATTATGAGTGTAGCCGTCGGTGGCGGACGCCGCGGACGCCGCGGGCGCCGCGGGGGCCGCCGAGGACGCTAGGACGGGCATGGACAACGGAGACTTGCAGCCGTCGGCTTCTCTTCTCTACACGGGGAAGCTGTCAAGGCACTTCTGAGTCACTCGGTGCATTTCTGGTCCCGTTTCTTTTTCGGCCAGGAAGTTGATTTCCCTAACTTGTTTTCCCGGAAAACAAAAGATCGATTCAAGGCAAAGATTTTTTTGTTTTTTCTTTTTGAGTCCATCCAGACTGAAAAAAATTCCGGCGTGAGAAATTTTTCTGTTTAGAGGACGCAAATTTGCCTCAGCAGCAGCAAGACCGACAACGGCGACGACGACCTTGAGACGAATAACGTGGATTCGGCGTTTTACATAATTTCCACTACAGAATTTGACACACCTTTAACCTGTCGTACACGTTGCGTAGATCAAAGTCAGCTCGACGTAAAGTGGGAGGCCCATTCCTTGGGCCTGGCTAGGCCTACAAGTGCGAAACGCGGCTCGTTGGAAAGAGGAGAATCAAGATTTTTTTTCTACTTGCAAAAAAATAAGTTTGCCAGTGAAGCCAATCCGGGCCTCCCGAATTGATCAACTTGGCTTTTCTGCTTACACCATGACTGTTTCAAGTCACGCGTTGACTTTGCGACGCAAACAACTTTGTCATTTCTGGTCTGATTTGCCAGATTCCTTTGGGCAAATAAAACTCCTCTCTCAAACGAGCCCCGTTAGGCATGGGTAGGCCTAACAAGGCCTGAGGAATGGGCCTCCAGTGATATCGGCCTAATTTCGGACGCTCTTATGCGTATGTGGAGCGCGCAGCAATGAAAGGGTTGTCCTAAGGAAATGGCATTTGGACGAATTTGGACGAGTCGACCAAAGAGTTGCCATTTGCGTTACCACCAAAGCAAACTTCCTTATTGTCACGCTTATGGTCTCCTTGCAGCTGATCATTGGCAACTTCGGCCTGAGCTATGAGCAGAGCAAGACCCAGATGGCCATGTGGGCCATCTTCGCGGCCCCGCTGCTCATGTCCGTCGACCTGAGGACCATCAAGCCCGACTACAAGGCCATCCTGCAGAACAAGAAGATCATCGCAGTCAACCAGGACAAGCTGGGCATCCAGGGCAGGAGGATATACAAGGTAATCAAGCAGCCTCAGTTATGTTGAAGAAAACATTCGATTTTCGCCAACTCAAATTTCTGCAAGATTTCGCTGCTGACTGAATTTTGCTTGGGTTAAAGACTTGAATCTGCGCAAAGCTCTCGATTTTTCGCCAGATTAGCCTAATAACTGACTGACCATTTGCAAAATAAAAAAAATTAAAAATAAGTCAAACGTCAATATAGTTAAGATTCTCGATAAAGATTATGCGCTGCCTACATAGTTTTTCCTTAACAACAAGAAACTCCTTTGCAGTAAAGATCTTAAACTGGTGAAGTTGACTTAATCAAGACTCGACTGTCCTGCACAGTGGAACCCTCAGGGATGCCACTGTACTTGTCACAACCACTTTATTATTCTATTCCACTGAGCTCTGTTGTGGCCAAGTCGTGAACTCTCTCGTCCAGACATTTGACATCAAGTAGGAGGAAGTTTGGCCCTATAAAAAATGTACTTAAGACTTTTATCATTCTTTTCTGAATGGGCCAATCAGACGGTCGTGATCTCCTCTAACGAGAAATCGTTTCCTGGTAACCCTGACTGAGTCACTGACGCGAAGCCCAGTGGTATTTTTTTTATTCGAATCATCATCAGCGCTATTATTATGATTGTCATTATTATTCCGGAGCAGAAGCAACGCTGATTAGGACTTTCTGCTGCTGAGGCCGGAATGACTTTCCCACGGACGGATGCACAAATTTGCATGATGCGCGACGTCCTTCAAAAAAAGCGCTTTTTTTCGCAAGCTGCTGATTTTCGGACAGGGAAAATGAAAAAAAAAAAGACATCCAGGAAAGTCCTTGTGACTTTCCAGTCACTAAGGAGACTTCTGATCACAGAGGAAGCGAAAAAAAACCCATGTGCGAAAACCAGTCAGATATCAGCTGTTTTTACCTTTACGTCTGTCCTCACTCAGCAGTTGTGTTCTCACTTGACTTGACAAAGCAAAGAATGAATAATAGTAAAAAATGTGTTAGGATTCAAGTGGCCAAGGAATTGTTGCACAATCTTTGTGTGACATTTTCCGGTCAGCTGTGATTTCCAGCGTGACCAAATCTGATAATAAATCCCCTTGCGCAAGGACTACGAGTGGAGCGGGCCCAAAAAGGACTCAGGCTTGACCCGCCAAGGGAAAGGAAATAGAGCCGGGCTAGGGCTGAGCTCATTTCACATCCCTACTGTACCGGGTGGGCAGGAATTAGCTTACTATCGACGTGCGCTGCTTCAACGACTTCGAGCATTGGCGAAACACGTGCTACTGCAGCAGGATCAACCTTGTGTCTCACTTGAAGTCACACTCATGACTTGATGTGTCTGGAAAAGGAGTGGCTGAGGTTGATCTTGGAGGGGTTTGCCAGGTCCTTTCGACTGCCTCGCAAGCGTGAAGAGTGAGGTCTAGCATGACGTGGAGATTCCAAGTACATTTAGATAAAGTTTTTTCAGTGATATTCTTATACAGACATCGCACAACGTCAGGACTGGCAAGTCCCTCGTCTCATTCTTGTTCTACATGAGCCTGGAAGGCGATCAGTACAAGAGCAACTCATTCACTTTTTTGCAACTCTTGCACCTGTGCAGCAAATATAATATTTTTGTTTTTCGCTTACTGTGCTAAGAGATGACTGATTTTTTACTCAAATTTGACCCATAGACCTTGGTCGCGACAGAAATAACTTATCGATCCCAATACCGCTTCATATGAAGTGGAAACAGTGCAGCTGCACAGCATTTGGCGCACCCGGTAGCGCACATACAGTGCGTGCGTATTGTAAATGTACATTTCGTACTATACGTACGCGGTGTGTGCGTGTGCGTGCTTACTTACGCGCTCGGGGTGAAACGAACACCCCAGAAAAGTCGGGCTTCGGGCTTGTCGGGCTCTCACAAGAGCCTCTTCGATCTTTCGGGTATCGGCCCGATTCCCATCCCTGTTCCTGCCAAAGGGATGATCGTTCTGGTTTTTTTTCACTTGCAGCAAAAAGGCATCGAGATCTGGGCCAGGCCAATCATGCCAGTCCTGAAGGGCAAGTACTCGTATGCCATCGTCTTCCTCAACAGGAGAACCGACGGCACCCCCAGCGAGGTGAGACGGAGCGAAGTCCATGTCCTCGTGCTCGCTGCAGTACATGCATCCCTTTGCAGGTGTCAGTCACGTTGAAGGAGCTGGGCCTGGACCACGTCGAGGGGTACCACATCACCGATCTCTACGACGACTACGACTACGGCGTCGTCACTCCGGACAGGAGGTTCAAGGTCGACGTCAACCCGTCAGGAAGTGAGTGTACTGCCGTCTCAAGTGTACTGCGTGCGTATGGGGGTGGGTGGGCGCCGTCCTCTTTTCATACGTCGGACACTTTTTGTCTGAGTCACCCTGTAGCTTGGGTGACGTGCCATCTTGAACGATCGCGACGTGACATTTGGCATTCGCAGGCGTGGTGATGATCCGCTGCAACCTGTACAAGGGCAAGCGCTTCGCCGGCAACAACTTGGTGGAGGCCGGTAGAGATGCGCAGCCCAGGAAGGACGACGCCGGCGTCATCGTGGACAAAGGCAACGTCGGTAAGTGAGGCAACCGCATGTCAAGCGCATGATGCATTCTGAAGCTGTTGAAGCGTCGACAATGTGATGAGATTCAAAGAGAACTTCCTTGTTCCAGGTTACATCCCCAACGTGGACGGCCACCACCCCCTCGGCGGGCGCTACCCGCCCTACAACTCGCCCAGGAGCCTCCACGGGTACCTCTACCAGCAGCAGCAGCCCTACGTACCCTCCGTGTATCCTGCTGGCCACTACGACCACCACGAACACGGTTATAGCACTCAGTACATACAGAGGCCACTGCAGGGATAACGTCGACGACGGTGACAACTGCACCGACGACACCACCAGCGACAGCAAGAACATTCCATGCTGCCCTGAAAAGAAAAACCCCAGTGCTACAGGAGAACAAAGGACTTAAATAAAATTGTGACTTGTGTAAATACATGTGTCAAGTACAAAAGAAGAAGAAGAGTCTATGTTCATGATCTTTTTGTGCTTGGTTTTTTTTTACCTGTGTTTGTACGCATAAAACTTCTTGTTATGGTTTGTTTTCCCCATTGTTGTGTTGAGGGTGCGCTTACACTAGCGGGAATTTTGTGATCTTCGTGTAGTGTACAGCAGATATTTTTCTATTCAACAGTATAACTGCACACCCTGTCTGCGATCTATCTCCTATTCTCTTGTTGTCAGGGACCCTGCCACAAATTGTTCACAAAGCTGGTTGTACATAAGAGTAACATAACATACTATTGTGCAGTAAACGTTACAAGTGGGCGCTGACCAAAAGATTTAGAATGCATTCATTAACAGCGACTGGTGTTAATACAGTCAAACATCCAACCTATGGCACTGCTTGGTCAAGGCCAATGTGTATCGCAACTCCGAGACTATTGATAAGTACCAAGTACCAAGTGGCTGCACTGGCCACATGGTCTGACAAGTTTAACCAGCTTCACTAGAGGCAGCTGCTGCCTTCAGCTGACGCTGCAGCCTCCAGGCAAGAAGTGAAGTCTTTCACATCTCAGTCAGGAGAGCCCAGGTGTGTCGTGGTGACAGCACCGATGTCCAGGTGACCCTGGTCTCCTTCAGTAAGTAGACCCACGAGAAGTCCAGTTGGTCGGGGTCAGGTAAGGGCAGAACGCATGCATGAAGATGCCTAAGGAGATGTTGGCCGCCTGACTCCAACCAATTGGACTTCTTCTCGTGGGTCTGCTTTCTGAAGGGGACCAGGGTCACCTGGACATCGGTGCTGCGTCCGGTGCTCCTGACTGAGATGTGAAAGGTTTCACTTCTTGCCTGGAGGCTGCAACATCAGCTGAAGGCAGGTGAAGCTAGCAAGGCCTGTCAGACCACGTGGCCAGTTCAGTCACTTAATGTCAATCAATCTTAATGTCAGTCATAGCTATTGAATACATGCTCAATGTTTTGGTCAGTTGTAATGATTGCTGTGTACATAGTCCTTGGGTCGTGCGTGTTTTGTGTACTCGTCCACAAAGAGATATTGCTCCTCGCCCAGACAGGAGGGACTTGAGCCGGAGGAGCCTTTGCTCTTACCTTGTGAGTTTCATCAGTGCAGGCAAAGTGGACAACAATAAGCTTTACGTACCGTAAAGTCATTGCCATCAACAACCGTCCTCGAATGGAAGCCACACCTCTGAGGCACTTCAAGGAAGTAGCAACGTTGATAGCGACCGCACTGAAACATCTGTTTGAACTTTGGGCGCTGAAAGCCCAGAGCCGGGATGCAGCTGTGCAGTTAGACCACGAAGAGGCCCTGCGTGAGATCGGGGAGCTGTGGAAGTTATCGCTGGTGACAAGCGGCTGGAATCTTAAACCACCCGTTGAATTGTGACCGCATCTCCCGAGCACTGTTAGGAAATAGTAACCAATAACAACTGGCCTTGAAGAGTAACCGCATGAAGACACAAAATTTGGTGGTTGCCACGGTTCTCATTCGTGAGTTTATGGTATTTGTTTAACATTTGCGGCCAATGAGTTGGTGTCTCTACGTCTAGGCTTGCCTCAATTGTGCCTTAAACACTCACAATATCTTTTAGTGCAATGGCCGGAAGCGTCAAAGTCCATGGCTGTGGCCAGGTCCATTTTGACCGGCAACGTCTGCACAGGAAGGATCTTTCCGATCAGTTTGGGGCTATTTGGAGGCCAATCTCAGGTCAAACTATGTTGCCTAAGGGAAAATGACGGCCAAATTTGAGATCAGGCTTCACACCATTGCCAAGATGAAGGAGGCCATTGTCACTGCCCCGGAAGCTGGACACAGCAGTGTCTCTTATCGAGCTGAGAGCCTTAAGACAAAGCATGCGTACAAAGTGTCAACTCAAAGTTAGCGTACATCTAACTATCACCCACCAAGGACGTGCATCAGGTCCTCATCCCACTTGTTGTTGACAAATGCTTTCATTTCTCAGCATTCTGAGAACTTTTCAAACTTTCTCATCCTCGGATTAAATCTTTCTAGGACAGCATTTCACCAGCCACCCTTGTCTGGCCGAGTTTTGCAAACACGGTGGATAATTGCTAGGTCAGATTAGCATCCTCACAAAGTACGCAGCGAAATTGAGCTCAGTTAGGAGTATATAATTTCTCCAACATGAGTTGTCGTTGGATCTTGTTACTTTTGCTGCTGCCATCATCGCTTTCTGGAAGAATCAAGAGGCAAAGTACTGAAAAAGTTGTAAAAGCATCGTTTTAGTTCTTTCTCTTATCCGACATCCATTGACATGCGGCAGGCTCTCTGATTCCGGAGTCCACGAAGGCGCAGATCCGCTCCAGGGTGGACAGCGGGTACAACCCCTCGATCTCCTTCGGCATGTACGAGCGCGGCGGCTACGACTACTTCGTCTACGGGCTGAAGGACGTCGAAGCCGGCTTACCTGCAGATGAGGAGACTCTCTATGAAATTGGTAAGGTCCAGAGGTTGGGACCAATGGGGCAGTACTGACAGTGCGGTGCGAAGCATCTCTCAAGTACAGTGTGAGTCTGAAAGACTTGCGCTCCGCGGATGAACGAAAGAAGAAGAGGGAAGGGAACGACAGCTTTTTTTTTTGCCTCACGCGTCATGTCAGTTTTCATGATGTTGGGATATTTTGAGGGTTCACCCAACATCGAGCATTTCTTCAGGCACCATACAGTGCAAAGGGTAATGCCTTTCCTTTGTTCAGGTTCCATCACCAAAACTGTGACCGCACTCTTGCTCGCGATGGAGACGTTGGACGGCCTCGTCGAGATCGACGAGCCCGTCGACGATATCCTTCAGGACGAAGACATCGATCTGACAGACCAGAACGGCGTAGCCGTGACCCTGAGGCACCTGACCACACATTCCTCCAGCATGCCCAGGTTCCCGGACAACGTGGAGGACTCCCAGACAGACCCAGACAACCCATACAAGGACTACTCCAGGGAAGACCTCTTTGAGTATCTCAGAACGTTCCAGCCCGTCAACGTAGGGGAGACATTTTCCTATTCCAATGTTGCAGTTGCAACTCTGGGCGAAGCCTTGGCCATAAGAAAGGATAGAGACTACAAAGAGATAGTCAGAAATGAGATCCTGGACGTGTTGGACCTCGGCATGGAGTTCGAGATGCCTCCGGACAAAGAGATCAACTTTGCTCAAGGTTATTCCTTGGGACCAGTCAGTTCATGGGAATTCGATGCTCTGGCAAGTGCCGGAGCTCTGCGAAGCAACATCATTGATCTGTTGAAGTACGGTGTGTTGTACCTGGATGAGGCCTGTCCTCTGGCGGAAGCCATGGACCTCACCAAGCTGACCTACTTCGTGAGCCAGGATGGCGTGGAGCATGGCTTGGGCTGGTTCAAGTATGAAGAGAACATCATCGAGCACGGCGGGGCCACCGGAGGCTACCTGAGTTTTGTGGGCATTGACCTGGTCTGTGACAGGGTCGTGGCCGCCATGACCAACTCCGGCGTGGTCGGTGTTGAATCCATAGCAAAAGAGATTCTGTCTGGCGGATGTTGAGAACCACCTACACGGAGAGTGGTACTGTACGAATAAATAGACTCAACTTTACACCCTGACACACCTGTGTCTGTCTGACACTTTTGTCTGACTCACCCTGTGCAGCAGTTGAAAACGAGATGTCTGATGGGCAATTTGAATGGCGGAACAAACATGCTTTTAGGCAAAAATCCATGCTTTTCGAAGGATGTTTGCAACACTTCCTCTCTCTCTCTCTCTTCCTCCCTCTGCCTGTCCGTCGTGGCCTCCATGTGTGTGTACGGCAGCTACGGCAACAACAGCAGCTACTCAGGGCACATGAGGCCAATTACCCCGCGGGGAATTTGGGAGAGTTCACGTAGAGCATCTGTGTACCTAGAAGCGACCTTGCTTCCTCTTTTATATTACGTAAATACGTGTGTGTATTTTCTACTTATCCAAGTAAAAAAAAGAGAGAGAAAAAGCAAGTTCAACACTATCTCCGCTCCTTTGGAGTTTTCTCGCGAGGTCATATTTTTCACGCAGCAATGATGATATGTGTAAATATCAGTATAAATATGTATTAGGCCAGGTTGAAAATTCTTATTTGAGGTGGACACGTCTAATTTGCAGTCAAATGAAAAAGGAGTGTCTTAATGTCTGCCTTTAAAATTTTAAAAATTCATCTCATTGAGTATTGCCGGGCTGCAGCTTCGTAGTCGACGTACGTGGTTATTAAAGCTTTAAGGAAATCTAATTTGCTGTTGCAGTCATTTGTATTATTCATGTCCAGGACAGCAGCTGCAGCCGATCTTATGAAGTAAAATAAAGTTTCATCACTTGCGGCGGAGGCAGGAATGGAACTTTTTCTTTAAAAAAACCGTATTTGACTACATCATCATCGTCAGGCAAATAACTGAGTAGGACTTCAAAATTGACTTAATATGTATGTTCGATATGCAGCCTCCCAGCATAGATCAGCAATGCAGTGCAATCCTGATAAGCGTGACCACTTTTTGAACGTAAAAATTCCATCTAACCCCTATAAAGCGGACGACTAAGTTGATGCCTCAACAGTAGCCTTATGATGTGCGATGACTTCTTGTAGTTCCTCTGCCCCAAATAAACCACCAGAAAGTCCGTCAGTTCGTACAGAGCTTTATCGCACACGTGCATAAAGTGTCCAGGTTGGCAGGCGAAATTCCCAATGATCCCATCATGCCGAGACTTGATTTTCCCCATGCTCTACTACTCAGAACATCTGCTACACAGAAAAGATCCCAATGATCCGGAAATCCGTCTCATCTGGATCCCGATGATCCGGACCCCACTGAATTAAAGTAACATCGGACGAAAACAAAATTGTCATCTGCTCCAAAAATGTTGGATACCGATCTTTTAAAGTCATTGGATGAACACTGAAGACTCGCATTGTTCTTCTTGATTGTGGACACAAATCCTGGACATTTCCACGCTCAAACTTTCCCGCCTTTTTTTAAAATTCTTTATGCGTCGCAGAAATAAAATATCGCGGGGGATTAAAACGCGCCTCGTGTGTAGCAAAAGTTTCCCTCTCGCTCTTGTTGTCAGCAACAAGCAGGACCTCAATAAAGGTTCCAGGTGAAAAAGGCCCGCGAGCGCAGTGCTGAAGCTGCGTCGGGGCGGAAAACATCGGAAACACACATATGAGAGACTTGCCCATAACGTGAGAGCCCCAAAAGCGAAGAAAATGGGCCAGATACTGACCTTCATATTGTGGATTTCCTTGAGGTACATAAGCTTCGGGAGGAAAGCGTGCACGAAAAAAGGAAAGGTCTCTTTTCTCTCTGTTCTGTTCTCCAGTCCTGGTCTTATGAGCGAATTGAGCGAGCAAGAGTCGATGCTGGAGAGCAGGGAGTTCACGACCGAGCAGGAGATGCTCGGCACCTTGAAGAGGCTCAACGATCTGCTCGACAGCTTGGGCACCGCCATGGACGCGATGGGGGGACGCCACGGGGTGAGCAAGAAGTGACCGGATGGCAAAGGCTGACCTGCGAGTTGCCAAGGATTGGCACTGATCTGCTGCAATTAGAACAGCTGGCCTTAGCTGGCCTATGGTTGTATGGACCTATGTTAGCTCTGGACTTCCTTAAGCTTTGACTTATTTCAGCTCACCTGGACACTCTTGAAGCCTAGCTCTCGCTGTTAAGGTAGTTGTGGCCAGTAATCGCCTGGATCACTCTTCCTCGTCTACCTAGATCAAGTTCGATCACTTGTTGACCTACCATGCCCGGATCAGAGATCCAGAACCTGGTTGGTCTACAAAGAGAGCCCCCCCCCCCCACCTCCAGCGCGTCTGCCACTGTTTGCGGAAGAAGTCCCTAATTTCCCCGATGTCCCTAATTTTTAATTTAACTGGTGCAATTAGTTGATTGCTATTTGCACCAGTCTTGGAGCTGCCACTTGCCTCTTCACTTAACGCAGTCCGAATGGGTGAGCAGGACCCTGATCTCAAAGGCAAGACAGTTTAACGTGTGCTGACAGTGCAGATCGTCATATTCCTCCCTGGCACAGGGCCAAGAGACCACGCTGATCTCTTCGGTGATGGCATAAATCTGGAAGCTGGCAGCACTTTCACTAAGAGAGCCTTGGCCACTGTATGTGATGTCCCCATCAGTGATACAGTAGCCCCAGCTCAACGTTTTCCTAACGACGCTGCCGCTAGTGACGCATGGAAAGCCGCTGACCTCCTCTGGCCATTGGTCTGGCTAACTTGGAACTTTGACTTCCAATGCCAGCTGCCTCCCACATTAATGGAGCAGCATCGAAGGCCCAGCTCCCCTCGAGTCCAAAGACGCCAGTGAAGATGTCCGCGTTGTCCGCTGCGGCCTATCCCATTCCACCTCAGCCTATTGCGGTCCTACACACGGAGAGTCGTTTGGACTGACAATGACGGGATGTATAAGTCCGGGGGCATCAAGTCCAAGATCGCTTGCATTCCCCTAGTTCGGGTGGTGCTTCTCGCATGGGCCCCAAACCTGAGACCATTTCGAGTCCCAAAGCAAACAGCTTCGTTGATCTTCTTCTGTCCCAGACTGACCAGGGTGTGCAGATCCGGGCCTTTTACAAGTGGGCCTGCATCATCAGCAAATCCTTTCGCTCCACGTCCCACTAGAAACTTCTCCAGCAGGTCATCAAAAGTGAGGCTCCACACGAGGGGGAGGGACAATATCGCCCCCTTGAGGGGTTCCCTTCGGAAGGCTCCTCTTCACCTCAATACCTGTTGTCTCTGAGTTGACAGAGCGGGTTCTGAGGTCATACCTAGTCTGACCTGACCTTGCCTGGTCATGCCGCTGATGCATGCTTCGACTTCTAACTTGTCAAAGGCCATATCTAGGAAGATGGCGAGGATATACTGGTGGTGGAAGATGGAGTTTTCAATTTCTTCATTAACCATGTGGGACAAGGCTGAATCACAACTCGATCCCTCCCCAAAGGCGTGTTGACCTTGTTCCAGCTCACCTCGACTTCTTTTAGCTGACTTGGACTCGTTTGTGAGTGGGCTCGTGCAATCTCAATGGTGAGGCAGTCGGACGGGAGTAGCCCTTGTTCAGAGCTGTTTTCCTTAACACGGTAACCTGGACTTACTTCAGCTCACCTGGGTTTGCCCAAGGTTGTCCTGACTCGAATCCCTCTGTCTACCTTAAGCTGACTTAACTTACCCTAAGCTACGGTGACCTTTCTGAGACTATCAGTTGCCAAGGAGGAGGAAGGAATCTCTCCACGCCGCACTGCAGTAGTCTAGCAATTCTGCTGGGAAGTTTCTCATCGAAGCTTTGTCATTTGCCCTCGTGTGCCTGAAGTGCCTCAAACATAACTGATTGGTGCTATAGTGACTCCCAACATGACCCCGGTGAGTCACTACTGAACCACCCCGTACAGGAGGCAAATTAGGAACACCGTAGTTGATGAAGCTGAAGATTTTTTTCGGTTCCTTAGGCTGTGTCTGAGGGAAAAGTCTTGGTCGAGAGACAGGAGATGCCTACCGATGGTCTGCAGGCGGTAACCGATGACGGCAACTCCACGGAGGTCACAGGGGCCACGGAGGCGACGGAGGCCACAGGGATCACTGAGGACACGCAGTTGAACACGTTGGACATCTTACCAGACGACTACGACAAGAGGCAGTTCCCGCCAAGGACAAACGAAGGTTCGGTCTTACACACACACGCACACACAGTAGTAGACCCAGAACTTGCTTTCGCGGCTCATGTTGCACGAACGCGGCCATTCGGAAGGACTTTCCTACTGCATCGTATGTGCCTACTACAAGTACACACACAGCACAGTGTGAGTTGATGAAAACGACGTGCGGAATTTCTGATGGTACAGCGTGAATCAGAAGAAAAAGGCCTTCGTAGCCTCTGTCTCGCAGTACGCAAGTTGCGTTTTTATCGACTCGCACTGTTAAGTACACACCCACCCCGCCGACATGTCTGAATCTGTGCAGACAGCGTCAACGTCGTGTCCATCACTATGGACATCTTCAGCATCCCTCAGCTGGACGAGAAGAAAGAGGTAAACAGCTTCTCGTACGTACAGGGTGGGTCAATGAAGTCCCTTTTTCTCGCAAGCATCTCTGGCATCAAAGAGTTCAGCGTGACCCGGCTGGTGTGCATGTGGGACTCGCCAAACACTCAAGGGCTCCCCCCCCTTTCTGGATATCTGACAAAAATCAAAATTTGAAAAGTTTGAAATGAAAATGCAAAAATTCCCAATATCCTCCTTTTTTCTTCTTCCTATCCCCAAACAGGTTGGTGAAAATGGAAATTCAAGCCCAATGGAGGAGAAATTTAAACTCTGTTGAAGGTAGAACAAGTGAAGTTTGGCCCTTCACGTTGTTGAGGCATGGAAAACATGGCAAAAAATCGTCGCAAAAAATAAAAGCCAATCTATCACTTTGCCTGCACAGCTTGAAGTTGATCAGCCCAGATCTGCAACTCAGCATTGCCACGTGTTATGGATGAGAAACCGAAAATTCTGCAGGAAGAAAGATCTGAAATTGCGATTTGGGTGTTGCAACCCTCCCCTGACACACACAAGAGGGAAGATTTATCATTTTTCTTTATCAAAGCAACCATGAAGCAATGACACACCTGAGCGATGTATTAGCTCAGGTATGGGTGGAGACGAAAGTCACTGGCACATCATGACTCCTGTACTTGCTACACACGATCTGTTTGCACGTCTCAACCTCAACTCAGCTGTCAGGGTGTTCAACGACTTCCCGGTTGGTTCGAAACAACACTTTTCTTTCAACCTCTTCTTTCAATGGACACCAGCTGGAGTCCTTTGTGCTTGGTGACACCAGAGAGGGTCCTCCTGCTGTCAGATGACTTTCCAGAGGAAAGTTTTCCCCCACTCACGGTGCGTGTGTGCGTTGTTCCCCAGGAAATCATGCTGGAGGTGCGGCTTTCCCACTCCTGGTACGACACCAGGCTGCAGACGGAGATGTTCAACGAGACCCTGGAGCTGGTGCCCGAGGCCATCGTCGATTTCTGGACTCCAGACTCTTACTTCCACCACGCCAAGGACACGAAGAACGTGAAGCTCATCAAGGAGCCGGCGAGTCTCAGGATCACGCCCAACAAGCTGATCAAGTACACCATGATGACGATGGTGACGATCGGGTGCCCCATGTCCTACCACTTCTACCCCATGGACCATCAGACATGCAGACTCGAGCTGCAGAGCTGTGAGCTGAAGGGGCGTTAGTAATGGGGGAGGGGGCCAGAAATGGAATGAATGTTTGCACCTCTAAATCACCGAGATTTGCATAAAGTCCTAAAACTTCAACTATAACTTTCTTCTGAGGATTAATCAAGTTTAAAGCTGGTGTAGCCAAAGCTACTTTCACAGATGTAGGGTTGAGCTTTCGGGGCACAAATCACTCCTTTCACACTTATCAGAGCCTTCCTCTAGTTGGATACAGCCTGAACTACAACAACTATACCTGGAGGAGGCAGCCATCCAAGAAGGACATCAACTTGGACAACCACGGGGTGAAAATCGTCCCCTACTCGTTCAACTACACCAGCGACGGTATTTCTGTCACCCACGGTTACAGTGTGAGTCGCAACAAATGACCCAAGGGCCGGTCCGACCAACACTGGGGAAATAGGACCCTTTTTTCCGACTCACACTGTACTCACTTGTACTCACCATGACACTATGCTTCTTCTCTTCTTTGTCAGACTTGAAGTACCCTGGTCTGGGCGTGGCCATCAACCTCAAGCGCTTCCTCGTTTACCACATCATCCAGACGTATATCCCGAGCGTTATCTACGTGACCGTAGCCTGGCTGTCCTTCCTCGTCCCCAGCGACATCGTGCCCGGAAGGATGGTCCTCTGCGTCACCACACTCTTGACCTTGACCTCCATGTTCAACTCGGTCAGGTGAGGCCATGTGAAAGCTGCATTCGGAGCGAGGACGTGCCATGAGGGCCTCCTACACCTATGTTTGCATATGTGTATAATGTGTGTTTTATACATATACACGCACGCATGTGAGGCTACGGTATTTCTACACATGGCCTCACATGCGTGCGTGCACGTCGGGAATTGAGATTCCATGTCGACGCTCCATTTCTGACGAGATGTCACTTGAACACTTTATATTAAATGAGAAGAAAGTGTCTTAGCTTTGCCCCACAGTCTTTAAATAGGCTTACAATCATAGTACATAGGTCAACAACTTTAATGTGAAGAGGAAATGATAAGTTGTAAAGTCATAAGGTCTGGAGTCCAATGAAATTAGAAAAACAGACTTTTAAATGCTTGCCTCGAAAGTTTTAAAAGTTGTTTATGTTCCTGGCTGAGCACTAAAACTTAAAACTTCGTGGGGCAGGGTTAAAATTGCCTTGTTGGCAAAAGTCCTTGACCTCGGGCAACAAACCTCACGTGCACTCGGGCAAATTAAGACTTTAACCCCTTTTCAATCTTAGGGTCTATATAAAGACCAGCCAAGGCATCCGACTTTGCTCGGGTCATCTTAAGACGGAACTATGAAACCGCCATGTCCGTGTGCGCGGCAGTCACGGTGTCTTCCACGGGCTCCACGCCGTCCACTCACTCCGCGTCGCCCATGTGCTCGGCGCTCGATCCTCTCCGTGTTGTCCAAGTCCTCACAGAGTCTCGTTCTTTTCACCTTAGAACCCAGCTAATCCTCACCCACCTCTCCTCCCCAGCGTTGCCAAGTTGCACCGGGAGGTTGCCAGTTCTTCGTGGCGTTTCACGGCCTGGCAACTCTCAACACAGACAGCTACTAGGACAGAACAAATTTGAAGAAAAATTGCTGCATGCGTAGTTTTGCAGAGAATGAAGCTTTCGGCCTCGACGCGGCCTCGAAATGCACCTCTAATCCTCCTGTTCCACGGCCGATGGAAGCGGAGTCTGCTGACCAAGTTTGGGGACGATCGGTCCGGCGCCAACCCCGCCACCGACACACCCAGGCCCGGGTTATGTATGAAGATGTTAAATAAAACATTTCAGCACACTTGTTCTCGTCCAAAGCTTCTCAAGATCGTGTGAGCGGTAAAAAAAATGTCCGTCTGTCAAAGGGGATGAAAGATTTCTTTATGGGAAGACAGTCCCGTTTATGCACTCACCTGCCTTAAAGTTGGATTACCCAGTGTCGAATTGGAGATGCAAGGCCAAAGTCCATCTGTGTGGACGGGCCTTAAACAATGTTAAACATGTGCCAAGTGGGCAAATCCCCCTTCTCCTCCTTTGTTAGGACGATGACCCCGCAAGTGTCGTACATGAAGGCCTTGGACCTGTGGGTCTTCATCTGCATCTGCTTCGTCTTCTCGTCACTGGTGGAATACGGACTGGTGCTTCATCTCACCAGCAGGCAAGTGCAGTGAAGGCCAGAGAAAGAAGGCCAACGAACGACCTTCGAGCACCTTGGAAGGCTCTCTCACTCAACGTGCTCGCATTCCTGACTCTGGACAATGACCCCGATAGTGACGAAGAGCCCAGGCAGCCCGGGGCCGGTTGGGCAGAGAGACAGGGCACTACATGCACGTCTTGTTGACGTTCCAGGTCTGCCTGGCAGAAGCGCGTGGACTCTCACATCAGGGGCCTGACCGGCAAGTCCAAGTTGAAGGACATCCACCCCGTGGAGCTGTTGGGCGTGGCCGTCAACAGGGAGAGGCGGACTAGCGACGACAACACGCACCCGGACGTCGAATTCATCGATGTGCGTTGTTGTTGTTGTTGCTGCTGCTGCTGCTGAAAAGCTTTATTATAAGCTCGGGGATCTCTCAAGCAGCTCTCGGCCCTCAAACTTTCACTGAAAGCGTGCAGAAAAAAAGACGAGACTTTCAAATTCCTCTGCTTCCTAAAGTTCCTTTGTGTCTGACAGTCAAAAATCCTCCTGAAGCTTGACTTAAGAGGCATTTTTACCTGTTCAAAGTAAACTTTGGCCATAGCAGTGAATCGAGGACTCCACAATTTTGTGTATCACATTTATGAGTAGGAGCTTTCCCAGAAAGACAGAGCAGATCTTTCTTTGAAAACTCACACGTGTGAGTCATGAAGAACTGCTGAATGTCCGCATATCACTCAGAGGCTTTGGTTCTGTTTGGCTCACACACTCATGAAATGTTCTCCTTCGTTCTTCTCCAGATGAAACGTCGTCGAAGCGTGAGCTTGAGCATCTCTCCAGTGTCCCCCCAGGCCTCGAGGGACCCCAACGAGCCCTCGCCCAAGGAGCGCCTCGCCTACACCATCGAGTTCTCCATCAAGATCGTGTACCCGCTCATGTTCGTCATCTTCAACGCGGCCTACTGGGGCTTCTACCTGAACAAATACAACTCCGAGACCCCCGAAGTCTTCGAGATCGAGCAGTGAACCCCCAAAATATGTGTACAGTGATTAACGAGTACAAATCAGAAGTAAAGCTGAACTTGTATGAAGGAGAGAGAGACAGGGGAACAAAAGGGGCTTCAACACTTTGTACCGGGTGACTCAAGAGGAGGACTCGCCTGATATTGAAAGAAAATCTCATCTAACCTTCTTCAGGTGTGTCAGATGTCGAGGAGGTCTCTCTCTCTCTCTCTCTCTCTCTGCGTCGAGTGTCTGGACAAGTGTGTCCGGATGAGTCCGCCTTAAGCAGTCCGGCCTGAATACGAAATTGTGCCTTAAACGAGTCGTGAATCCTGGAAACGCCCCCTCCAAGGACGAACCCAGAGAGGACTTTCATTGTATGTTCGAGTACTTTATTCTGTTTCGTAACAACATGCACACATGCCACATATCCTGGCTCAGCTCCTTTCCACGTCAGTTGGAGAGGCTTTGCAGCACTTTCTGCTCTCTCACTCACCCCTGTAGTGATGTGGCAAGAATAAGACAACAAAGAAGATCAATGTCATTTGCCACCAGATCCTTTTTCCTCGCTCTCCATGTCCAGAGAGCCAAACTTTCCCAGATTTCGCCGGGCTGCAGAGGCCAAGTTTTGGCCTCAAAACGATGCCAAACTTTGGCGGATTTTTTTATTCGCACGCCGTCACTACTTGTGTGTCCTTTTCGCCCAAAAAGTGCCAGAGAGAGAGAGAGAGAGAGAGAGAACGCGCGCGCTTTTCTGGGCTCTGGGCTCAAGAGCAGCGACAACAGAAAGCTCCTCATTTCCCAGAAAGGCACCAACTGCTGCACTTCAGCATATAGAGCAGCTTTACTGTTGATACAGCAATGCGCGCGCGCGCCAGCGCTCGCTCTTACTTTCTCTCAGTCAGAGAGAGAGAGAGAAGGAAAAAAGCTTTAGTAGAAGTTGAGACTGTGTTGTGCACTGTAGCAGAATCACCCGGAGTCGTTTTAGCCTAGAAAACAAACTTACAACGCACAAAGGATGGGGGAAAAACAGTCAGCTTAAAATATTGTCAAACGGAATGAGACAAAAAAAAGAAGTAAAAAGAATCTGGCAAGAAGGAGACCGAAAAACATTGCAGGCATAACTTGTGAATAAAAAGGCCCCACACAAAGAGATAGAGTAGCAACATAATATTCGCACAGTGCAAAAAATCCCTCTCACCCCCCCTCCACTCAAGCAGGCGCGCGCGCGCACAGGACACAGCTGATCTCCCCCCTTTTTTTGCACATGTGTGGGGACAAAAAAAAACTCGCCACGTGAAAGAAAAAAGTATCAAAGTGCAGTCGTTGCTTGATACGCAAGTATTTTCTTGCTGGGAACTTTTGTCTGTAACTGAACAAGGAGAGAGGTGAAACCAAGCTGGAGGCCTCAAGGAAGAGGCCTGCAGAGGACCAAGAAGAGGAAGAAGAAGAGGAGGAGGAAAAAAAAACGATAAAACCGATCAGGATATGTGAAGTGTTGGTCAGCAAAATCCGCCCCTGTTGCGGTGATAAAGAGAAATGCCTTGTTGAGACCTTCCAGTCCAGTTGTCGGCTCTGAGGTGACTTTATATACATTTATATTAGACTGGGTTAATCTTTTAAGTTTGTTGCAAAAGCTTGAAGTCGTTGCTGCATTTGGGGCCACTCGAGTCAAATGGAATGACGAAATAGTCAGGTCGTCTCTTGTCGACACTGC
>JAAUXU010098211.1_pt1 | contig 63818 bp, 69 predicted proteins | sample 7278151 | NCBI WGS metagenome assembly JAAUXU01 (sample SAMN14350113, study PRJNA611818) | marine sediment metagenome | isolation source: surface marine sediment (1.8m) | place: French Polynesia: Moorea | collected 2018-08
CACCTTCCTCCCATGTGCACACAGTTTCAAACTTTGACTTGTGTCACCTAGTGGAAAATGAGATTTGATGTGCGGTCACCACAGCACAGATGACTTTTCACCTGCCCCAACTAAAAACGTCCTCGAGCTCCCAGACTGATCCAGGTGCAACAGGTACTTCCACAGCCAGGGGTGTTTGCCTTATCACGCTTATTTTCATCACGTCCATGTCATAAAGTTGGTACGATGGAGAACAAAGTAGTATATAAGATTTTTAGTCTCTTGACAAAAGTCTGACTTTGCTTACTAACCTCACTTCAGAAACTTGCTTAACTTGCTTAACTTGCTTTCCATACTGTAGGTTGTTCGCTGCCCCTATGCAAAATATCAGAAGACACGAAAAAATGTGTGACCCTGGAGCAAACGGCACAAAAGTTGCATTTTAAAAAAGAGAATAAGCTTTCCGTAGAAGGCTGAGCCACTTTAGTAGGTGAATCTAGTCAAAAGTTACGAATGGTGGAATGACGTTGCCAACTTGGAAATTGACCTTGCCACAAGTCTATCACTTTCGTAAGATTAAGTACTTTCTCAAAAATCTGAGCAGCTGAGAGCATGGAGAAAGGTACCTTGTTTATTGCTGGCTTTATAATAGATTCTAAAACATGAGGAACGCACACGGTTCGGACGAGGTTGTCGTAAATTCCTGTTAGCATAACATGCACAAGAGTTTCACACAACATGTCCACCTTTAGTCTGAGCAACTGAATTGAATCGGTGTCTGACTGCAGAGCAGGCAGCGTGCACAACAAAGTTCTTGTGGAAAACCCTTGCCAAGCAGCCTGCAGAGCCTCGTTCAAAGTTATTACATTTGAATCACTGTTGCTGCAGGCTCGTCTGTCCAGCTCTGTCTGATAAGAAAAGACTATTGCTGAACCTTTGCTTATACAACGTTATTCTTCTCTGTTGAGCTTTATTAGCAGAATCTACCTGCAAACCCTGAGCATAACCTTTTTTCTTGCAACCCCAATGAACGCGCTTGCTTTCACTACCGGGGGCAAGACAGCTCAAAGCAGTCTGGATATCTTCCCGGACTATTTCTGTAGATGACCGTCATCGATTCTCACAAAGCAGCCCAGGCAGCAGTTTGTCTTACCCACATCCTGTATGGTCGTCGTTCAAGCTAGTCTCAACACATTGATGCGATACCGGACTCACTGCCAAGCCTCACCTGTGATGAGAGAAGGCGGTGACGCTTCGATAAGATGTTTATACAGGATTCCAGGATGACTTGCAGAGTCCACTTCGTTAATGCTTTGGTTCAATAGCCTCGCTGAAACATCAAATACAGTATGATTCATGGAAAGACGAGACGGATGCTGAAACGGAGCAAATGTTCGTTCATGAGTAGCTCTAGTTTGTCACCTACTGCGGTGGATTCTCCACTTTACAACGTTGGCTGTCAGCAGCAGAAATGATGAAAACTTGAGAATCGCCCTAACACCAAGACAGGTGTAACCTGGAGTGTGCTGCGCCGGCACTTGGGTTGTCATTGTGCTTTACACAGCCAGGCCCGTTTCCGTCCCAGCCAAGAAGTACAACCCAGGGACGAGCTTGGTAGTTACATAAATGTCAATTGATTAAAAAGCATGGCTGATTGACAGAAGTTATGCTAACCCCCATATGTTTCAACCTCCACCACCCCAATGGGACGAAAAGCTATCTTTACTCCATAAATTTTACTGCAAAACCCCATTTCAAGCCTCGCTGAGATGATGTGACCCTGCTACAAGGGCGCACCGGGCGCGCTCTGTCTTACACGCTGGCCCGACTCCTTGATGCACGGGATGCGCGGCCGCATATGAGAAAAAAGATGGATGATAAAGAAGTCTGCGGCGATCGCGCACGTGTTCAGTCACTTTTTTTCCTAAGCGATGACATCACCGTGGAGAAATTCTTTCTCTCAAGCTCTGCACCAATAAAAAAAAGTGGCTCTACAGGGGCGAAAGTGGGAGGAAAATGAGCAGCAGAAGATGCATGTGCACGTTACAATAGGACCAGAGATTTCTGCATTTCGCAGCGAGTCCTCCGTGCATCAAAGGATGCATCAAATCGAGAGATTGCTGCGGCTCAGCCTTCATGGACATAAACTATGCACAGCATGATATTCTTTGATGGTTACACAGACGAAAGCTGTCCAATTCCACCGAAACGCCCAAACTTCTCAGATCGAGAGACAGTCAGAAAAAAGCAGCATCTTATTATTTTGGAAAGCCCAGGCTTTCTGAAGGTTAACCTCCACTCGCCAGCTCGCCTTATTATTACGTGTTGCACCCGCTGTATCCATGTGAGAAAGGAGCGCTTAAGCAACGTTCGCACTCGTGCAAAGTGATAGGTTATGTTAATGCGTTGAATGATATGCAGAAGACGCTAGCAAATTGTTGGCCAGCGCGGTGCGGCGCTGGAGCGCGCGTGGGATTGTGTTACGGACCCGCAGTGTGAGTCGAAAGTGTCGCTACTAAACGTGGTCTTCACGTCCGCTACGTACAGTGGGCGACCTTTACTCAATCGCACTGCCTCAAAAATTTCGTCTGTACAGTAGAAGATAGCGTTTTGGCAAGATCAAGAAGTGGGGGGCAAAGAGAGAGATGGCGTACACCTTTGATGTAAGCACTTTAATCAACATAGCTTTGTGTGTGTTTGTGTTTGTGCAACTATAGTGTACGTAAGCAATAGAGCCCTAGCCAATCTTTTGCACTCTTCTGCAGCCTTACCAAGACTGGGACGTCGGTTCTCCGAGGAACCCGGAGTAAGTGATTCAAACAGTTGTCCCATCGGTCACAAGGTACTAACGACGCCCACTCCTTGCTCCAGCACCCTGAGCGAGCGAGTGGACAACTTGATCCGCAGCAGCCGCGTCATGTCCAACACGCGCACGGTGCTCTCCCAGGTTGACCCCTACTTCTACGACGAGGTGACACCAGGAGCGGGACTCTGGTGGAGGCCAATGGCACTTGAAGGAGCCCCAGAGCCTCCTCCAATTAGATCAAGGTGATGCAACTATATCAATCCTTTGAGCACTCTCAATTTAACTCTTGTCACAGACGAATGCTCTTCTCCGACCTTAAAGAGGAGAATTTGGCCTCCACTACGTAAACGAGCGTGTTCACTATCTCATCTCTGAGCAGTACAAAAGCATTCATTCATGCGCTGACGAAGCATCATTTGACCCATTGCATCCCCCAAGGACTTTTTTTTACTTAAATACACGCTCATCTATTCTCGCCAGAGCAACTGCACCTTAACTTTCGATCTGCCCTCACGTGAAGCATGATGCGAAACGACTATCCCGAGGCTGACATTTAAAAGAAAGGTAACGGGTAGAAAACTAACCTCTTTAGCAGGGAGGAAGAGACAGAGAAAGCTTATATCATTCCTACAAGGGGGAAAGATCGCCATGATCACTGATGACCGATTTGTGCACGTGTGGCAACACATTTCTCTAGGAGTCTGAGTCCTCTGCGTGATCCTGTCCCGGTGCTTCGGGGTTTAAGAGCTACCACCCCCCTGTACGACCCCCCAGGATACGATACCCCCCCGCTCAGGACCACCTCTATCAGCTTCGCTTCCACCTCTCCTTGGAACTCAACTGGATTCTACTATTCGCCAAGATACCCGGAGGCTTACCGAGGTTTGCGGCTTCGGCTTTTGCTACCAAAGCTGGCGACTACTGTGGTTTGTCTTTTACTTTCCAGGCACCTCCTCCACGTATGTGCCTCTCATGTATTCGAGGCCGTATTACGATAGCAGCTCTTTTAACCCCAGTCGAATCCAGTACTTCAAGTAAGTCTCTAGTTGCTTGTGGTCCCGCTGGGATGAGTCTGACAAAAAGGCCACCTAGAGGACCTTCTCTGCCTGCCCGAGCATTTTGCAGTTTGCATGTAACCATGCACGATCGGCTGAAGTGAAGAGAATGCTGGAAGTACTACGACTTCTGAGTGAATATAGTATGGATGTACGTTGCCTTCGCTTTGAAAGAAACTAAGCATTCCTATACAGTATATACAAGTATTGGACGGTAACAGCAACGTACTGATGAACTCACAAACTGACTATTAAAATGTCTGTCTTTTATGAATAGGTTTCCTAGGAGAGACTTCAAATTTGGTTACATCCCCAAAGGCCACAGGAACTTCAGATCAACACTGTATGGACTAAAACGTTAGCTACAGAAAGAATCGATACCTTAAAAGGGCGAACAGCAAGTAGCATGCAACGTGCAAGGTGCTCGTACGGCAATTTTTGCATGCTGCATGCAATTTGCATTGCAAGCTTGCTTGACAGTGGCTGACATAAGAGCGCCATTTACTAACAACTGCGGGAGAAGAAATAGAACGCTGCCAATATTACTACTGAAATACAGAAGCTGCAATGAGAGTTGCTGCCTTACCTATTTGGAACGAATCCAAGGTAAAGAGTTGTCCTTGAATGAGCCACACAATAGCTGGCGAGAACAGCCGGAGGTACCGTTTTGTGTGAGGCCTAATTCCTGAAGCGCCTTCAGTGAAGTGATTGTTATACAGTCTCACAAACTCCTCGTAGTTTCGGCGGCCGATCCTAGCTGAATCACCCAACGAGGTAGACCAAAGCACTGAGGAGAGAAAACGCTACGGTCAAAACATGACGCCAGAGAATCCATCGCATGCCTTACCTTGATGAGTCTTGTAAACCAAGTAGACTCTGGCGTAGGCCGCAGCCAACGGATTAGCAATTCCTCGAATGGCCAGCGTGAGGCGGTCGATGGAGGAGATCAGTCCTTCTTCGGGAGGTAGCTTCAAAAAGCGGTAGCACTTCAAAAAAGCCGTCTCCAGGTAGATGCGGGGAACCAGTTCGCGGACTGACACGATCTTCATGAGCCAGTTCTTGCACAGCTCCTGAGTAAACTGGTCCACATCCTCCGGGACGAAGTTCACTTTCAGGCCGGGACATTTAGCGACTGCAAAGCGTCAAGTTGAGGAGCTTGTACGTCGTTTTCTTGTCTACTTACCTAGGCGATCGTATATGAGCTGTCCGAAATAGCTGATGAGATCGACGAGTTGAAAAAACATGCACGGATAGTGTTCTGGCAATGATTCCTTTGGTTCTCCCAACATCTTCGCAAATTGTATAGATAACTTGATCACTTGTACTCTTTGGTCGTCTTTCCACAGCTTGGCCAGATGCTCATTGGCCAGGTCTACGAACGAGGAGAACTGCTTAGGGGTGAGGTCCATTTTGGCCGAGGCGCTGACTACGGAAGCTCGTCCCTCCAGCAGTGCAAGCCTGGCTTGCCTGGTGCATTCTGCGGGCTAAGAGAACAACTTTAGCAAACCAAGCGAACTCATCCAACCGTATTTGTCAGTATTCGTTAACCTCTTCAGCCCGAATCCGCTCGGCCAGTTGGGCCAATCCTTCAGGAATACAAATCGTACCCCGAGTCGTGCCCCACGACTCCACCGCCGATTCACTGAGGTTCCTCCAAGTCGCCTCGACCCTTTCTGTCCCGGACACTGACGGTGCATTTGCTCGAGAAGGCGTCGGCGTCGGTGGTGAGCTCTCTTCGTCAGCGAAAGCAGACAGTGGATCTGCTGCTGTGACTGCTGTGGCCACCGCCGCCTTTTTTTCCCCGGCACATAGAGGGTGTCTGTCCGCCGCCCGCCGCGGGGACATTCGCACCGCTCTGTCCCTCGCCGGACAAGGGGTCCAACGCCATTTGGATATGCTCATCGATGACACCGTTGAGTAGGAGTATCAGTCTGTTCGGTTCAGGTTCCCTTGTCATTTGTTTATTTATTTTAGTACACACCTGTCAAAATGAACCAAGCAGCGTTGCCAGACTCTTTTCAGGTAGCGCTCGACGGAACCTCGGTTGAGCCGAACTGATAACCGAACCGTTGGGCCAGACGCTGCCGAACCGAACTTCAGACATGATTTCTGCGTTTGGGGTGCAGGTCGTGGTTGTGATGTTGTTCTTCGTCACTCCTCTAACTGTATTTGTAGTTGCTCAATACTACGGTTCTACGGGGTACAGAAATACAAGCACTTGCAGTACGGTAACAATTTAGAAAATGTGCCCTTACTGCTGGTTCTTTTTGCAATGGGTACACATTATTCCTTGAATATGACTTTGGAATTATACCCCAAGGCACTTAAAAATGGTATGCGTTAACGTATCTCCCGAAAGTCTCCTAAATTTTGTGAAAGCCACTGCTGAAACTTGTCAATTTTGAACTTTTGGCATTTTGGTGCATAAATGTTTCTCAAAGATAGGGATAAACGTGTGCAATGTGCAAAATTTATAAAATGAAGTTCTTTTTCTGGGATGCATTTATAAGGGCATAAAATAAGAGCTTTATCTTGAGTTTCAACATGCTATGATGACTTGTAGTACCAGCCCATGGACCCATGAGCCCCCACCCTCCACGGGGACCAAGCAATCCTTGTGGAACCGCTCCAGAGGAAGCTCAACGAAGCAGTGGTCCGATTTGAAACGACCCGCGGGAAAGTGCGTGCCGCGGAAGACAAGGTTTCAGATGACCAAGACGCCATGGCGACCGCTACGCGCCCCAACAGGAGCGAGGGATAGAAGGAGAAGGTGAGACGACGCACTGGAGGAGGAGGCCGCCATCCGAGCTAGGTTGGCCACCATCGACCGCGAGGTGGCGGAGATCTCGACAGCGGAATGCACGGCTCATGACCAGTACATTGCGGCCTCCGCCAGGGGGGCCGCTGGCATGATCGAGAAGGACAGGAACCAGAGGCTGCTGGTCACATGTGAGTTGAAGGTCTCTGAAAGTCCTAATCTCTGAAAGGTTTGAGCAACTCGACCGAGAAGATCTGGAAGGGAGGAGGGCCGCAAGAAGAACTGCAAGACATTCAAGGGGTTCAAGGAGCACATGAGAGGAAGAGAAGAAACCAACCCGGAAACATTTTGTCAGCTTGACCCGCTTGGTCCCTGCAAGCAATGATCATGAAGAACATCACTCTGAAATCTAAATTTATATTTGATTACATTGTGAAATGTCTCATAAGGTACTGACGGAAAGTCTTTTTATGAGGAAAACCTTTCTCAATAGTCATTCTTAAGGTTACCTATGTTTTTGCAATTTTTCTTCATCTTTTTGCTCATTTCTACCATAGCAATTTAATAGAGGCTTAGCACAAGACGTGTTTAGAATTAAAATATGTATCTTATACCAATTTTTGGTTCATTTTGTTGATTGTTTGACTCTCCAGATGCTCTCCTTTCTCAATCCCTCTGAGGTCACCTCCTGGCCATGGGATACACAAAACTACAATACAGAACAGCTTTCTCAGGCTGACTTTCAGTTCAGGAAACATTGTAGCTCTCTGGCTGATGCTTTGACGAAGAAGTTCAAGTTTGCACTTTGGGGGGGAACGGAGGTTGTTCCTCCTAGACATGTTCAGGGATTTGCTGAATTTGTTCGGGCTGAATTTCTTTCTTCCTGTCTGTACACGTAGAAGGCGTTCGGTGTGATTTTATAATCAGGTGGTCGTGGATGCATGACCAACTTCATCCTTGCTACTTTCCGGACGCCGGTGCTGAACTCCTTGGCGATATCAGCACGCTGGATGGACAAGTCGGACACTCTGAGCACAAAGTGCGCCATGTCACTCACCCGACTCCTCTGCTCGGAGCCGATGAATCGCTTCCTTCGTCACCTTTCCAACCTCCTACACCTCGGCAGGCCACCAGATTGACTTGCCGTACGTGGACCTAACTGCCATGGCTGTGTCTCTCCAATTTTCCCGAATTGGCTATGTAGTGGAGGACCGTGTTGGAGTCACCGTAGGTGGGAAAGTAAACTAGACCCGAGATGGCCCAACACGGGCTGATTCGACCACCCCTAGCAAGCTACCCATCCCTAGCCGGCACTCATGCAATGCTACCTTATGTCTTAAGTATCTCCCCTCATGTTTTAACAGCTTCTAGTGCGCACTGTCCGATCGAAACCGCTTCCAGTCCCTAATGACTGTGTCCAGTCCCATAAACCCTGGGTCCGGTCAAAACACAGGATGTCACTCAAAAAACAGCTTAAAAATGATCAGAACAAGTTTCTTTCGTTGAGCCCGTCTTTCTAGCTGAAGTAGCCTAAGACCCATGGCCATTGTACAATCAGAATGGACATTGGATGGGACCTGGGTTAGCATAACCCAAAGTCACCTAAAGAGAGGTCTGAGGTATAAGGATAAATTGACCTTCAGCAGGTTGAGGTATGAAAGAAATGAAGCATTGTGAGGATGAAATTCTACAGCTGAATATGCTCTCCAACAGAAACCGCACGTGTAGTCAGAAAAATTAGTCAAAGGCAAACGCTCTCCAATAGCAGTCGGAAAACTACTCAAATAGGAATGGAAGCTTTGTTTGGAAGATACGTACATATTGTAGGAGTGTCTAATGTGGATGAATTATTTGCATGAAGCTTTCTCTTACAGGTTCTATACGTGACCGCCCCCCCCCCCCCCGACTCTCCCCTGGAGGAAAACTCCACTGATCAAATCATTGTTTCCTCAGGGCCTTATTACAGCAATTCGTATCCAGGCAACGGACGCTGGAAAGGATCTCCATCCAACAGCGGAGGCCCTGCGGCAGTTCCAACTACACAGGTCGAGGACACGAGAGTGCAGAGATTTCTTCACTATACGATTGTGCTTCCAGATCGCTGAGCAGCACAATCCGCAAAGATGCGCGGAAGTAATCGCCACTAAGAATGGATGCGTCGTCACCGTTAAGGGATACGAATGACGTACCCAGTTGGGTACGTTATTCAAGGCCATTTTGCACAGCAGAGAAAAAATCTGGCGGCATAAGAATATAAATGTTTGTTTTAGCATGTAATTGAAGCCTGTAATGGCACATCTTGACGCTTTGGTGCCTCTTCGTGAGCGTGATGTCGGCCCTCAACATCGGCACATGTATAAGTGCATGGTTGCAACTGGTGTAGGGACATCAATAACATACCGAGCTGTGTCACTCGTAAACTTTAAAGATTGTAGCACATGCTCAGCCTTAATGAAGTCAGACCTCATTCAATTCAGCTGAAGGTGAGTTACATGAGATTTGAGACCTCAACTGAATATCACAGTATGGAACATAACAGCAATGACAACAGCAGTGTTACATGATGGAATAAGGAGACTTCTTGTAAGCTTTCGTAATGAGGTCGAACATAAAACATGTATTTCTTTTTTTTTAGCACTGTTTAAAACTAAACAATGGTTTGTACAACCTCATTACCGTTACATCCATATTTTAGTAGTACACAGCAAGAATAACCCTAACTCTGGAAAGGTGCACTATCGTTTAGAAACACAAATTTCATCTAAGTACGTTAGCTGAACAGACTTGAAGAAAGATAATCGATATAAACACTCATCGCAGCAAACAAGGAAACGTAATGTAAATTTGTACATTTTTATCTCAGAGTACTAAATGTATCTGCAGTGTAGCGTCTTTGAAACAGTAAGTCATTCTGTATTCACTGTTCGAGTCTTTTGACCATGTGTTACACTGGGGCGCCGCTAAAATAGTCTGTGGCCACTGGCTGAGCGAATTGCATCACCTCCTCTAAGGACATGGTGACAGTCTCTTGAGCGCTGTTGCTGTCATCACCACCATCAATGCTTGATGCCTCCACTTTGATGTCAGAGATCACGGCAGTACTGGCAGATATTGGTGTTGATGTTGGAGTAATTGTTCGCACTGGTGTCAGTGTTGGCATCGCCATTGTCTTCGTCGTCTTTGGCATTGCCGAAGTAATTGTCGTCTTTGTAGAATCTGATGTGAACAATCTGGTAGTGGTGATTGTTGTATTTGCAGATGACAAAGGGTTAGCAGAAGTTGTAGATGTTGCTGGTGGAGGTTGCCTTGGGGTAGACTTGGTGATGCCATGAAGGTTCTTAAGATGTTTGGTGCGATCACCTGAAATAGGAGTAGTAAGAATTATGACAAACTGAAACCTGAGTAGACAGCAACACACAGATCTGGAGCCTTTTCCTCACCTTTGTATCTGAATGTATTGCCGCACACCTCACAAGCAAAAGGTTTCTCGCCTGTGTGCTTGCGGTAATGGTCATCGATCTTGGACTGTGACTCAAAGCACTTTTGGCAGACATCACACACGAACTTGCAGTTCCCCGAGTGCAACTTCAGGTGCCTTCTGAGCAATGTCGGCTTCTCAAAGCTCCGATTGCAGCCCTCGTGATCACATTGATATGCTTTCATTGGTCGAGTGGGCAACAGCGATGTGGCTGCCAAGCTGGCCGGCTCTGTCGGCAACTCCACCTTTGGAGGAGGCGCAGTGATCACGGGCAGCGACACAGTGGCCAAGCTGAGAGGTGTACCAGTACCTAGCCTGGTGGGTTGTGTCGGCAAAGAAAATGTAATGCCAGAAACTGTCGTTCTGTGTGGCAAGGCTTGGGTTGAAACAGATAGTGGAGGTGGCGGAGGTGGAGGTGGTGGTAATGGTGGTGATAACAGCTGGCGCTGTTTCTTAGGAGGCGATGTTATTGCTGGCGCAACAAACGTGGTGGTAGTGCTGACTGCTGCACTATTGCCCTTGGTAAGGACATCATGCAGAATGGGTGTGCTGGAGGATGATGATGACGTGAAGCCTGTGGGAGTGGAGGCAGCAACAGGGGGGTCATCCTGGGTCAAGATATCCAGGAGGCTCTCATCCAGTGAAGGGTCGTTGTCATCGCTAACCTCTTGCTGTTGGTGCGTCGCCGACAGAGGTAGTTTTGCAGAAGTAAAGGATGTTGGCGACAGCTCCGATGGCTTGACTGGATGCTGGGGCAGAAGAGGAAAGAAGAAGCTGAGTGAGTCAGCCTTTGACTGGGGTGCCTGTGGTAAGCTGTTATTTGTGGTGCTGTTTGCTGTTGCCAAGCCCACACCAGAGATGACTGATGCTGGTGGCCTCTTGACTGTTGCTTGTAGGGTTAGTAGCTCATCAGGTTGGAGAGGGATAGGCACAAGCTCCTGTTGATGGCCTGGATGATAGCGACGAATATGCTTTGCCAAGTCACCTTTGTAGCGGAAACGCTTCATGCACGTCTTCATAAGGCAGCGAAAAGGCTTCTCTCCTGAAACAAGCAATGATTGAAGCACTTCCTAATGCAGTGTACTAACTTTGATTCAACATACCTGTATGCTTTCTCTTGTGTGAGTCCAACTTTGACTGTGTGAAAAAACCCTTACCACAGTCATCACAGTAGATCTTGTAATCGCCAGTGTGTCTGCGCATGTGGGATGTGAGGTTACGCCTGTTGCCAAACTTCTTGTCACACTGGGAGCAGGGAAACTCGCCCTCATCTGGAAGGCTGGGTGTGCCGCTGTCACTGCGAATCTCAGGCAAGCTGACAGTGCCATTTGTTGTCTCACTGGCAATGTCACTTAAGAAGCTTGATGTCTCAAGTGAAGTGTCAAAGCTGGCATGACTGCCATCAGCAGTGAGTCCTGATGAGGTGGTCATAGGCTGAGCAAAGTGTGCAATGTCATCAATTGACAGGTGGATGGTGGAGTCATTGGCCTCAAGAGGCATATGCTCATCATCCTCAAACAATTGGAGGGCATCAGGGAGAATGAGACGATCTTGTGATTGCGACTGGTCCTTGTCCACAATACCTCCACCACTGCTGCTGGCAACAAGTATGGGATCCTGCTTTATGAGCATAGGGTGAGCATGATCCGAGGACAGCAACTCCTTGGCAAAGAGCGGCAGTGCATTTGGGCTGGTGGAAGAGGACTCACGCGAAGACGAGGATGAAGATGTGTCAGACTTGACCACACAGAGACTCTGTTGATGGGAGGAAGCACTCTGGCTTTTGGAGAAGGGAGACACCACACTGACATTAGACACTGGTCTCAGTAGACTAGTTGGTTGGGCAACACCACTCTTAAGAATGAGAACATGAGTGGGGGTCTGAGAAGGGCTGCCAGTGGAAGCAGCCGAGCTCATCATGACCCCTGCAGATGAGCTGACTCCAGTGGTCACAATGACGGTGTGACCATTGCTGCTGGCTGATGAAAGTGTCTGATACGGGATCGAAGGGGTGGAAGAAGAGGTAGAGGATGCTGTTGTCGAGGATGGAACAAGGTCAATACCAGTCTCTCCATCCAGCTGAGCAATAGCGTCATGGATCAATTCAGTCTTGCAGTCATCATAGCTCACACTGGGGGAAGACGCTGAACTGCTGCTACTCAGTGGAGCCTTCTCGGTCGGACCTTTGCTCCTCTGTTTCCGCTTGGCCGCATCTAGGTGCATCTGCTTGTGGGCATGCATTCTCACGAGGTTGGGCAGGATCCTAGAACACTCGGGGCACTGCAGCTTGCTCTGCTTAGGAGGAGGATCACAATCATCCCCATCTCCTAGATCGTCTCCCTCTTCTGGACTTTCACTGGTGGATCGCATCCTCTTCTTCTGCTCCTCCATCTGTTGCCTCTCGTCCCACGAGCCGGAACGATAGAAAATGGCAGTGGGTCTCTTGGTCATCACGTCAGCACCCTTCTTGGCCGGTGTCTTCATCTTGACTATGGTGGGGTCGTCCACGTCCTCGTCATACGGGATGTCGAGCGAACCCGCCGCCTTCCTCTCGTGGTATTCCTCGAGGGAGAAAATCCTGCTCTCTGGCTTGCGATACTTCACCACCACGATCTTTCTGCTCTTCGTGTACGTGGAGAACACTCGACGAATTAATGCCAGCTTGCTTTTCGGTTTCAGGTTACGAGTCGTCTGCTGCGTCTGCTTCATCCTCTGTTGAATGACGTTGTCCCGTGGCGGCGGCGGCCTACTAGTGCTACTAGTCTTCGAGGGCTTCTCCTCGTCGGACGATGGACTGGGCGATGACGGCGCGGACACAAGCGACGACGCTCTCGACAAAGCGTCTGTGCTGCCGTCCACCTGAGACGAGAGGCACGTGGCGGACGAGGTTGGCGGCACTGCCTGAGAAGAGTCCTGCTGTTCTTGACGGAGGGGAGGAGGGTTTTCTTCTGGATCACTGTCCTCTATGATCTTGATGAGGTCCTTGATGGTGCCCTCGGGCAAAGCTGGCTCCTCCTCCTCTTCGTCGGTGCCAGGACTCCCGAAAATCGGTGGCGAAGCATCCGGCGAAAAAGAGGCCGGAGGGGGGTGACCGCCGGCGTCTCCGGGTGGACACTGAACCCCGGGGCGACTTTGATCCTTTTCTCGATCTCCCATATCGGAGGGAACGAGGACAACGAGAGCAGACGCGGAAGACGAAGAGGAGAGCAAAACATTGGTGGCTTTCATCGTTCCGATGCTGCTGCTGCTGACATCGCCTCTGTTGGCGCTGTTGCCTCCGCCGCCATCGCTGCCGCCCTCCCTCTGCTTGCAGTGTTGGCCAGTTGCAGCTAAGTAGCTGCTGCTCTTGCTGCTGTCGCCACCGCCGTTGCCGTCGCCGTCGACGCCGTCGCCCCTCCTGACGCGAGACAAGCTGTTATCATCAGGGGTGACATTGCTCCCGGCGGTATGCGTTATCGGCGGCGCCGCCTTATCGTGTTCACCAGTTGCACCTGTAGATGATGACCGTGGACTCTTGATACGCAGAACGAGCGCCTTCTTGTCCTTCTTTTTGTGCTTCTTGTGGCGGCCTCGCCCGTCCTCACCCTCTTGGCCTCCGCCAGAGGCCTGGGGTCCAAGCACCAGGCGTACTTTTAGACCTCCGCCGCCGTCTTCGTCGCTATCCTTTGGCGGCGGCTTTTCCGGCCGCAATTTGAGCTTGAGCGGGTTGTCCTCTGAGCTGTGCACGACGTAGGTGGACTCCTTGGCTTCTTCCTCTTGCCGCTTCATGCGATGTTTTATGACCAATTTCAGGGGCTTAGCGGAGTTCTCTTTCTCTTCTAGCAGCAACTTGGATGACGAGCTCTTTTCCTTATCGCTGTGGGCCTCATCGGATAGGGCGCTTATGCTGACGCATTTTTCCTCATCGGCTCCGCTCGCCTCGGATGCGTTGGCGGCTGAGTCCCTCCGCACCTTGTCGGACGGAGACTTTACGTTGTCGGACGTCAACCTGCGCTTCCGCTTCGTGCCAATCTTGGCCTCATGAAGCTTCTGCCCGTCTTCCACATCTGCTTTCGGCATCTCGGCCTCATCTGAGAGCGATTTTACCTGCGTTTCTGCTGCGTATTTCTCCTCCGAAGCATTTCTGGCAGTAATAGATGGGATCTGACCTTCATTGGCCGTCGCTTCTATGGCTTTCTCCTCCTCCACTACACTCCGCTGCTGCTGTTGTTGCTGTGGCTGCTGTTTCTTCGGTCGTCCCCGGCGCTTTCGTTGCTGTAGCAATACATCGTCACCTTTCAAGGAAGCGTCTTTTTCTTCCGCCGTCCCTTCTACCTCTTGCTTAGGCACTTCCTCTGGAGGCAACTGGGAAACTCTTGCCGATCTTGTCGCTCTCTTCTCCACTGGGGCAGGCGGGTCTTCCGTCACCTCTGTCGTCGTGGCCTTGATGCGCTTGACGAGAGGGGGTGCGGGGTCAATTTCCTTTACCTGCTCTTTGACACTGTCCTTGGTGGCCTTGCCAGGAGCCGCTTCTCGACGCTCTTTCGCCTTCACTTTCTTTTTTGGAGTCTCTTCAGCCTCGATGCGCTCATCAAGTGTCATGACTTCAGCTGATTTTTCTTCCGGCTGATTGGACTTCGTCTGATCTGTCGTAACGTGTGCAGCTTCAGCTGGGCCAGTTGCTTTGGCGCTTGTGCGACGACTTGACCTCAGAACAGTTCTTTCAGGCGTCGGCTCAGGAACTTCATCATGCTTAAGAGGGACATCACCGGGATCTTGGGAATTTCTGACGTTTTGTGGCTCTCTCGGAGGAATCTTTCTGGGCCTCCCCCGTCGCTTCTCCACCGGAAGAGCACTCGTTGCCGGTGACGGCTTGACAGTATCGTTATCAGCAATAGTAACAGAAGTCTTGTCTCGCTCACCGGTATCGCACTCATCTTTCTTCCTCAGCTTTCTCGACGTTTCGGCAAGTGGCTCCTGACTGCCTTCTCCAGCAATCACAAAGAGCATTTTCAACTGATCCTTTACCACGGAGTGATAGATTGCCTTACGCCTGAGCAACGTCAGCTTAAATCCATCCGATCTCTTTGGAGAAGCTTTGATGGTGTACCTCGGCACTGGCTTGCAAAGGCTTTTCAGTCTCTTCAATTCGGCCTTCTCGGTGGCAAGAATCTTTTTATTGACTCTGGTCTTTTCAAAGTCTCTTAACTTGGAGAGACTTTCCTGCAATTGCTCCGCGATGATCCCCAAGTTCTCCAGCTCAGGATAGTCCATGATGGCGTTCGCGGGCACTTCCGGCATCGTGTCTTTCTCGGGTGCTTCATCCATCTGTCCCTGGGTCTCGCTGTCCTTTGCGGCAGCAGCATTTCTGGTTATTCTGACGTCAGCGTCATCAGTTTCCTCCTTCATTGCAGCAAGTTTATTCTTAGCTGCCATAACTTTCATAATTTTCTTTCTCTTTTCTACCTGCTTCTGGAGCAAGGTGCTCTTTCTGTGCTGAATAGAACCCTCCTTGTCTTTGGGAGAGTCGCCTTTCTTGAGGATGCTCGGAAGCTCTTGGCCACCCAAACGCAGGAATTCGTCATGATGCTCGGAGTAGATGTGATAATTAATTTTGTCCTTGCGCAGGAAGGTCTTGTGACACACTTGGCAGGAGAACTTCTTACCTTTGCCCTCAACTACCTTGCACAGTTCCGGAGACAGGGTCAATCTGTGGGAGGGGATCATCAACTTTCCATCTTTTGTGACTGTGACACCCTTCTGTTTCATCAACTCGTTAGTATTGTCTGGCAGGTTTTTCTCTGTCTTCTTTGGCGTCACTGGCGAAACGGGGTTGGCCTTGTCTGCCGGAGATGTCGTCTCCAAGTTGTTGGCGTCGTCAGATGCATTCTCGCTGATGTCCTCCAAGTTGGAGATGCCAGCCACTGATGAATCTTCTTGTATCACCACTGCCTTCGGGGGGCGGCCTCTTCTTTTGGGAACGTTCAAGGAAGATCCTTTCGTCGGCGTCTCTGTAACCCCTTCCTCAGGCTTCACAACAGTCATTTCAGTGGGCGATGGCACTTCCACTGGACGTGGCTGTTCCACTTTTGGTGGTTGCGGAGCATCAGCCTCACGTTCCTGTTCAACCCTGCCAGAGGCAGCTCTGGTTCTTCGGGGAACAAAAGACTCCTCCTCGGCTTGAGGGGAAGGCTCAGAGGTCTTAACGGGCCGACGGCCTCTTTTCTTGACTGGCTTGACGGGAGGTTGTTCGACGCCCTTGTCCGGAGAAGCTGGCGACTGTTTAGTCTTCTCATCTATAGCTGGTTGCTTCTTCTGTTTGGGTGGGCGTCCTCTTTTCTTCGGTTTCTGTTGTTCCTCATCCTCACCAACTTTATCTACTGCAAGCGAAATTTCAGGAGTTACGTCCTTTTTGTCTTCAGCAGTGGCTACGGGCTTTTCGGAGACTTCGCGTTCTTTCGTCGCGGGCTTTGGATCAGTCTTGGCGGCCTCAAACTGTTCGCTATTGTCAGTCAGCCTTTCTTGCTTTTGCTCATTCTTGTGGACGACACTTTTCTTCCAGTGCTCACCAGAATGGATCTTGAAGCTCGTCTCACTTTGACTCGATTCGGTTAGCTTTCTCCTCGACCGTCCTCGCCGTGGCGATTGTAACTGCTCGCCGCCCGTCGACTCCTCCTTCAGCTCGACCGGAGGGCCCACGTCTATCTGGAGTGCATCTCGCTCATTGCTTGACGCTTTTGGGGTGTTGTTAGTGCTCTTATTATGAGAACTGACATTTGGAACAGGAGGGTTTGATGCAGAAACCATCGACTTCTTCTTCTCGTCGGCGTCGACAACTTTGTCTTGTTCAGGAACGACGTCTCCTTTCGTTGAAACAGCGACGCTGCTCGTGGTGTTCCTGGGAGGTGTTTTTCGATCAACGATAAATGGTTCGGAAATTGGCATGACCTTCAGCAAGACGGAGACTTTCTTTGGGCAGAGTTTGTTGCAAAGAGCCTTTTCTTTTATACTTTGTGGGCTCGCCCCTGAAGTTGGCGCCGCTTGGTCATCCTGTACTCGTGGGCATGCCATAGGTATCTTTCTCGGCCTCCCTTTGCGCCTCCTTCTGTTCTCATTGGGCTCTTTCTCCAAACCTGAAGCGGATGAACCGTTCATGTCATGACCTGCAGAAGTAGAGGGATCTTTGGATGGCACTTTCTCATCCTTGATTACTGCTTCTTCAGTCTCGACCTTGACCGTGGGTACCGGCTTTTCCGCTTCTACGGCACCTTGAGTTATCGTCTCAGGAACCTTGAGAATTTTATCTTTCTTGGTTCCTCCACCTCCATTTGCGGCCTGGAGCTCCTCGTTCTGTAGCTTCTTCGGCACCAATTTCTCTAAAACTGGTTCTTTAGTTTCTGCAGCATCGTGTACAGACTTGTCCTCTGTACTCTCTTCTACGGATTTGTCCTCCGTGGTCTCCTCTGCGGATTTGTCTTCCTCAGTCTGTTCTACAGATTTGTCTTCCACGGTCTCTTCTACAGATTTGTCTTCCACGGTCTCTTCTACGGATTTGTCTTCCACGGTCTCTTCTACGGATTTGTCTTCCACAGTCTCTTTTACAGATTTGTCTTCCACGGCCTCTTTTACAGATTTGTCTTCCACGGCCTCAATTACAGATTTGTCTTCCACGGCCTCTTTTGCAGACTTATCTTCCACGGCCTCTTCTACAGACTTATCTTCCACGGACTTGTCTTCAGCGGTCTTCTTTATGGACTTATCTTCTGCGGCCTCGTTTACAGACTTGTCTTCTGTAGCCTCTTTCATGGACTTGTTTTCCCCGATCTCTTCTATGGATTTTTCTTCCATGGTCTCGTCTGCGGCTTTGTCATCCTCAACAGGTTGTTCATCCTCTTCCTTCTTTGGAGACCCTTCGTCTCGAGATGGTGATTCTGCTGTATCCTCGTTTATTGCTGCCTCTTCAACAGGCTCTAATTCTTCAGGAGCGGATTCAAGCTCTTCGACCTCTTCACGAGCAGGATCATCATCAAGGACTTGCAGTAGTAGTGAGAGGTTATCCTCCTTTGGCATGATGGAACTCACTGCTGTTATTAGCGTTTTCTCAGCTGCTGGATCTCTCAGAGGAGTGGGCTTTACTGGACGTGATGGTGCTGATGGAGGCCTCTTCATTGGTGGAACTGACGGTACAATTTTCTTATTGCTGGCAGTGCTCGACTGAGGAGGGGTCTCGTCTGTCGGGGAAACTTCAGAAACGATAGCCTTGACAATAGCATCTTCAGCATGATCTTTCTTCACTGTCGTGCTCTCCACTTTGCTTTCTGAAACTTCCTTGGATTCTAAACCGCTGTCCAAAGCTTGTTCTGTCGGCTCTAAAGCAGTCGGATCGGTGTCACTTTTCTCTTTCAGAGACGCCTCACCACTCAGCGGCACCTCGTCACTCAGTGACAGCTCATCACCCTCCTGTTTTGCTTCTTCAACAGCAGTTTTACCCTCGTTTGGACCCAGGTCAGGCATGGAGAGATTTGACGAGGTAGCTCCCAGGTCGACTGTCTCAACACTCCCCGTCACAATGCCCTTCTCATTAATGACTTGGACTTCTGTAGGAGGAACAGGTGGTACCTTCTCTTCAGTTTCCTCCTTAACAGGATGTTGTATTTCTGCGCTCCCCTCCACCTCCACCTCTGGCTCTTTGCTTTTTTCTTTGGTAAGTACCTTCTCAAAGGCCTCGCTATCCTTTGAACTTTTGCTACTCTTTCCTTTCTTTTTGTGCTTGTCCTTCTTAGACTTCTTGGAACGAGCTTTGTCGTCATCCTTGGACCTGCAGCGAGCAGTAATCTTCTGAGCCATCATGGCAATCAGCTTCTCTTTCTGCTCTTGAATGGCAGCTGCCGAGGCCGCCTCACTGTCGCCCAGCTTGCTGTCATCGGGAAGGGCGACAAGATCGACACCTTGTTCCGACAGTGTCAACGAACCTCTGTCAGAAAGCGACGTGGAGCAGCGAGATGTGGAACTAGTATCGGAGTGCAAGGGCACTTGGTGACCCTCTGCCCTGACCATCTCGAATTCCATATTCTCCTGTGACATCTCGGCAGGTAGGGATATGCTGGCAACGACCTTGGCGCCGTCGTTTCTGGCTTGCCAGCTGTCGTAGTAGAACTTCTCTCCGGACGCAGCACCAGCGTTTGGAATTGGTGCTCCTCCCCCCCTTAACGTGGGCTCGTTGGTCATCAACATTCTCCCGTGCACAGACACCATGTGGCGGTTTACTTCTGACCGGCCATTGAACGTCTTCACGCACATTGGACACTTATGATTGAGCAGTCCTTGGTGGCGATCTCTGTGCAGCTTGAATGCACGCTTGGTCTTAAAGGACTTCTGGCAGAGGAAGCACGTTAGGTTATCGTCAGTAGGCACTGTCACAGCCTGTGCTCCTCCCACTGTTGAAACCATCGGAGCTTCCATGGGAACCGACGGATGGATAGGAGGGGGCGGTGTAGCTACGGGTGACATTGGTCGGTAGGGCTTCTTAACAGGGGTAAAGATGTTTGAATCCTTTAAGATACCCAACATCTGGATCTCCTCCTTATCCGTCTTGTGAAATGACAGAAGGTGGTCTTTTAACCCTGGCCTGTTTCTGAAGAGAACTGAGCAGAACCGACACTTCCAGCTCTTGCCACCGTGCTTGGTTATCTTGTGAATTGCTCTGGAGCTCAGAGAACTCAACGATTCATCACAGAGCTTACACTGATACGTGAATCCGTGCCACATTACGGGGGCAAGACGCTGGACCTTGACGAGGTACCGGCAGCGCTTCGGGCGCTTCTTGGAGTAGATCTTTTGCCGAAGAAGCTTGCCATCTATGATCTTTTCATTAGCGTTGCCTTTGAAGTGGATCTGAGTATGGTTCTGGAGACTCTCATTGTCGGTGAAGGTCTCTGGGCAGAGAGCGCACTTGATCGTCTCCACGCTCACTGCTTTCTCTCTCATGTGGGAGCTCGCATCTGCCTTCGCTGCGGGAATACTAGAACCTACTTCTTCTGCAGTTGGTGGCTTGATCTGAGGAATGTCACCAGCTTCTTTTCTATTGTCGTGCGTTTTCAGATGGATCTCTAACTGCGTCTTGCCGATGAAGACTTTCTGACAGAGTGGACATTTAAGTCGTTGTGCGTGCTGCTTCACATGGATAATGTACTGCTTCCTGTTGCTCAATCGTTTGTCGCAAGTGTGACATTGCAACAACTCTCCTGGTCGAAGTTCTGGAATATTACTTTCGCTGACATCCTCAGTCCCAGATTCTTCCAGCAGTTCCTCCGTCAAATCGCTCTGACCCAGCATGAACGCTGCCTCGGCGGCAGCCGCCTCCAAGGAGTTCTCGTCAGGCAATCCCATGTAGGCATTGGTAGGTTCAAACACATTAGTACCGCAGGGAATTTTCTGCTCTTCGGTGAAGTTGTCGTCATCCAGGCCCAGCATGTCATTCTCAAGCGAGGCGCTGAAGGATTCCAGGAAGGTGTTGATCTTAGCTTGGATCACCTGAGTCTTCCTCGTGTGGCTGGCAGCATGCTTTATTAGGTGAGTTCTCTGTTGGAAGGTGAGGTTGCAGACGTCACACTTATGAGGCCAGCTGCCTTGGTGTCTCAAGACATGGATGCGCTTGTTCTTTTCGCTGGTGAACGTCTTGTCACAGATCTCGCAGACAAATGGCTTTTCACCAGTGTGCAGCCGATAGTGAGTGGTTAGCGAGTCTTGCTTCTGGAAGGTCATGCTGCATATTTCGCACTTGTATGGATAATCCTTGATGTGCCTGTTAATGTGCGCCTTCTGCTCCACCTGATTCCTAAACTTCTCCGGGCAGTAGTCACAAGTAAAAGGTCTCTCCGCATGGTGGATTGCCTTGATGTGCTTGTCCAGACTCCTCTTTTCTCGAAATCCTTTTTGGCAGTAAGGGCACACTTCAGGTATGACGTTGCCGTGGAGTCTCAAATGTCTGGCGTAGCTTTTCTTTTGTAGCGTCAGACCACAGACAGGACAGTTCGCCATCTTCGGCGTCACGCCGAAGTGATTTAACATGTGACCCATCAGTGTCTTGTCGTTCTTGAATGCGCGGTTGCAGAACGTGCATAGCAGGTTGTCCAGGTCGTATCCGCCCGTGACGATAGTGGGTACATCATACTTGTTACCCGACGCTGTAATCACCACACGCGTGTCCTTGGCAGGGTCAGGTCCGCTTGGTTCTACATCTATTGGAGGGATTTTGGAAGGGTCCAAGGAAGAAGAGGATTGAGTCTGCGTCTGCTCCAGGAGCGCTTCTGATGGAGTTGGCGAGTTGACGACCGAGGACTGCTGCTTCAGTATCGGCGGCGGAACCGGTGTCGACGACGCCGAGGAATCGGTAGTGGTGACATCACTTCGTTCCGGAGGAGCCTCGTTTATTAAGTCTGACAAATCTCGTTTGACAGCAATTCTCTGAGGCTGTCCTTGAGGATCGGGATAAATTTTATACTGGATGGTGATAGTCATGGACTTGCGTGGTGCAGTCATATCAGCTCCAGTTCTAGCAGCAGCAGCCTCAGCGAGCTTCTTCACAGCAGGTAAAATCTGCAGGTGATCCCTGGTGACTTGACTACTCTTTTCTTCGCCCTCCTTGTTAGCATTGGCTGGAACCAAGCAAGTACCTGCTGGAAGGCTGATGTTGGCCTTGGCAAGTTGGGCCACTGCCTCCGAGGCAATAGCGTTCATCAAGCTAGAAGTCTGAGCCTTCTCCGATACTTGACCAGGTTTGGGGGCTGGCGACTTCCTGGCCACGATTACAGGCGCAGATTTGTTTTCTGGATACTCGGGAGAAACTCCGCTTAGAGTAGCAAAAGTCAGGCCACTCTCATCCCTCACTGTTGGCTGCTTCTCAAACTTAGTTTCATTTCGCAGCTTGTGGCACTCAAGGGAGGCAATGTCGCTGTCTGTGCCCAAAAGGTCAGGAAATTCTCCGGAGTCGTCGTGAGACGCTTCTTCTGCTTTTTCAGGGAGTCGGTCCACAGGTTCCCGTGACTGGCGACTTCCCGAGGAAGGGCCAGCGGCGTCCGTCATGAACTCCTCCATGCCGACAGGAACGCACCTGGTCACTCCTTCAATAAGTCGATCCTCCAGATCACCGCCATGTTGCTGAATCACTGGTGCTGGCAAAGGTTGAGCGTATTGAATAAGTTCGTCCATTGAAAGGCTAATAGTGGCGTCAGTATTATCCTCCTCAACCTCACCAACAGCGGTGCCGACGGTATCACAGGGGAGGTGGCTGTCGCTGGTAGACGCCAAGTCTAGAGACACTTGCTCGGACTCGGCTGAAGCTGCAGCTAGCTGTTCCGGTGTGAGGCTAACAACAGCAACAGCCTCGACTTTGCCGGTGTCAGCAACGCCCTGCTGTGGCATTACTTGGATAGCACTTGCATCTTGTGGGGGTAGGGTAGCAGCTGGTTTCTGTACTACCAGTCCAACATCTGGTGCTGCTAGGGCCATGGTGACCGACCCGTCCGCCTTCTTGAAGACCTTTGGCGCCACGTAGCGATTGTTCTTGTGAGCTTGCAGATGCTTCTGTAGTGCTTTACCACCTTCGAAGCTCCTCGGACAGAGGTGACATTTGTGACCAAGTGAGCTGGTGTGCCGTCGTATATGCAAATTCATTTTGCGCTCGTCCCTGAAGCCCTTCCCGCATAAGTGACACTTGTAAGGTGTTTCACCCGTGTGGAGCCTTATGTGGATGTCGTAGCGATTCTTGTCGATGTACTGCCTCCTGCAGTAGGGACACACGAAGGGATCCGATACCTTGTGCCTCTTCTTGTGCTGAATCATGTCCTGCTCGGTCAGAAAATCTTTTCCACACACGTTGCAGACGTTGCTTCCGTTAAGAGACGACTTGTACTGCTGGAAGTCAGAGTCTGATTCAAGCGACTGATCAACCACGTCTCCGCTGATGGCCCCATCAAGAGAATCTTCGTTGCCACCGCTGCAATCTTGAATGTCTGAAGTCATCAGTCCCTTTAGCTGCATAGGAGGGTCATGTCGATTGTTGGCAACCGCAGCTGCACTGGAAGACAAGACATCCGCAAAGTCTTCCATATCATCGCTTGAGTCTTCATCTTGGTAGCTTTCCTGTAGAGTGACATTTTGTCTTGTTACATATGGAGTGCTTTGTAGTTGCTCTTGCCTATGTTCCTCTGACTGGCTTGGAACGACTGATAGGCCAGAGTCATTGGTACTGCTGCTCTGTGCATTGAATGTTTCGGAGAGTGACTGTGCTGCAATCTTCCTGAACTGTGGTGCTGCAGTGACCGGATGAATGCCATCGATGTCTCTCGACTCAGCGGTGCCTGATTCCTTGGAGGATTCTTCAGGGCCCGCGTCACCAACCACGCTTGGGGTATCTTTGGCAACTTCCGGCGAGACATCAACAGAAGAGGCTGCTGAATTTAATTCTATTGACTTGGACTCTGGAATTCTTCCGGGCAAGACTTTTGGCTCATCAACGACTGATTGGCCTTCTTTTTCTACCGCAGCTTCAGTAATTTGGCCAGCTGTGTCCGACATCTGGACAGAGGCATCGTTCACTACTTCTGCTAAATTCTGGGTCCCCGCTGGGAAGGAGGATACAGCGCTAGTCTGTGTCTCGTTGACTTCATTTGGCATTGCTTCTGCGATAACATCACTAAAAGAAGACTCTTCAGTATCATTCAATGCTTCTAATCTCAGGTCGGGCTTTCTGTGATGCATGTCATCCACCGCAGGTGGGAGACCCGGTAAGACGTCTTTCTCGGCAACTTCCTGTTCCACCGTTGACTCCGCAGACTCCGCATCGGGAGCAATTAGGTCTTCTGCATTTTCACACTCTACATCAGCAACAACAGTAGGTTCCGACAACGTGCCACCCTGAGAGTCGTCATTCCCGCCTTCAGCGTCTGGCGATGTCTGGTCACTGCCGTTATTGAGAGAATCCTCCTTTTGTGAGCCTCTGCCACTATCCACCACAAGACAAGCCTTGGTGTCGGTCAAGTCATCCAACAGCTTCTCTGGCACGATGGTAATTCTTTCTTCTAGGAACTTTTTATCCTGTCCAGAAGCATCACAACCGTCAGGGTGGTGACTAGATAGGAGTTGTTCGTCACCTTCCTGGGGTACGTCGGTCTTCTCAGCAACTTCTCCCGAACTGTGATGGCTCGAGGCTGATTCTTGAACCTCTTCAGATTCCTTATCCAAGATTCTTGACTCGTCGTCTATGTCGGGCCGCTGAAAAGAAGAACAGAACTTCAGTAGCAGTTTCCTCACTCAGGTTGCTAGCACACAAGCGTTCACACGTAGTTACTTGAACGTTACAGGACAACGTAAACGGAAGTTGAACTCTCCCACAGGCTTACTGTACACCATACAATGGACCAAGACACGTGGATCCCTGTGAAGAACTGAACCCTTCTTAGTTCTGATTTTTCGTTGCACGTTCAAGTTTAGTCCTCGTTAATACTACTGTGTAACGTTTATATTCAGTAATACTCAATCTAGCCAAAAATGCGAGGTCGGCCGATGTGGTACCAATGTCTTAGAATATAAGTTGAGTAAAGCCGACGATTTATTTACAGGGTGAAGAAGCAAAACTTGGAGTATTGATACTATCAAGAGCTTTCCATAATAACAAAAGATGCAATGCATGTAGAGGGCAGATATAACAATAATGCAGGTGGAGAAATTCATGAAGGAGTAATTCTTATCCACTGTGTTTACCATTTCGGGCAAGCTGGTCTCAACACAATGCTGGAAGGCACTGCAGCTCTTGATGTCAAAGTCTGGTGTCAATGAATCCCATGCTGTCATGATGATGGCTTTCAGTGATCCCATGCTTGAGTCTAAAGTCCTCTTGGACTCCCTCTCTAAAACGTAGGTGCTTAGAATGCTTTACAGTGTGCTGAGGGACATACCTCTGATGCCACCAGTAACATTCAGGTCGCTCCCTGGCCATGGAATATCCATTATCAAGAACCTTTACCTCTCTTGCTCAGGCACTTTTAAAGATTTCTGAATGTTCCTTTTTTTTTTTTTAAAAAAAAAAAAAGAAAAAATGTTCAAGACATTAAGCTGTGCTTTACAAACTGCTCAAACTTACCTTGACCAACTATTTGCCGCAATTTTAGTGTAATTATAATTCCAAATTTTGCTTGCACACCCTGTACATATGGATAGAGTACACTGAACTTAACGCAATCACTATGAATGGCACACAGCTTCTGAGATTTCCCAGAGTCACGTTCAGAATGGAATTCATTCAGTGTAGAATTAACTCCACAACAGTTCATGAGAACTTTATTCCATCTTGCAACGAGCATGTCCTTATTGGTGTGTTTGAGGGACAACGTCAGCATCTTCTCAATTCCTTTCCAAGCTGACAAGACTTCATGAAGTCACAGTTTAAAAAGGTTGTCACCCTGCCCAATCACTTTTTTCCTCCTGGAGTCACTGCATCAGTAATTCCAATGTCATCACCTCTACATCATCATCATTCTCCTCGATATTGTGCCTGTTCTGCTTCACATGAGCCCCATCGGCCTCCACTTCATCCTCGCTCTCCTCCATGTCGCCCCTGTTCTACCCCGTTCCTTATACAGCACTGTTGACAGATGAAATCTAACATATTGAGCAAAGTGTTTGATGTATCAACAAGAATTTGACACCGAAGGAAAGGCCAGGTTGAATCAGGGATCTATAAAACTAATGTACTAAACAGAATGATGGCACTTATGGCACATTGACCAAAGTCTACTGTATGTCAAGGCTATAAAAAGTATACTGTATTTTAGATGGAGACGTCCAAAAGTAGTGACTTGTGGTTTCTACCGGGTGTGGCAGCAAATTCCTCCGCACAATTTGACTAGCGGTTGCGGCAAAACTAGTTGAGTTGTCCTCGTGACCCTTGAAATGCAATAAGATCTGACTGGCAGATTTTTTAATCTGATTGATTAAAAAATCAATCCAAACTTCAAGTTGATCAGACAACTAGAACAATGCACACAATGCCCATTGTTATGGCGAAAGTTGCAATCATATTTACTGCGAGATGCTTTATCAGTTCATCCCTATCAAGAGGGAGATGATCATGGATGTCACCCTCGGGTACCGACCAAGGGTACAAACGTCTCTGACCTGCCTTGTCTCTGTTTTTCAGTGACCAACTTGATCAAGCTTTGACTCAGTGAAAGCATAAATCAAAATGGCTTTCTGGTAATCATCTGCATACTCAAGGCAACCTACCCAAGAAAAGTCATTGACATGCATTACTGAAAAGAACATTCTTGCATCTTTTTTTTGGAGAATTCGCTGCTGCATCCAGTACGCATACAAGGTTTTTCAGGTTGACATCTACCTTTAAAACGACATAACGTCGGAATTTTATGACCGATTGTAAATATGCTTCCTGTTTTAGGACGAATCTGCTGATACTTTTTGTTTCACTTGGGAAAACACAGCCAGGCATGTCGTGTTTGTTTTGCGCCAATGTGTGCAGTGCAACCAGAGCTAAAACCATCAGAATTGTCCGGTGGTCTGCATGAAGGAGAGCAAGGGTAGACACGAAGCACAAGCCCTGATGTATGCCTGTCAAGTCAAGGCAAAAGACTTCACCAAGCCCATCAGGGAAAGCGAAGATTTCTTTAATCAGGGCCTGAGAGAAGGGGAAGAAGACCTAGAGTTCCTGAAGACAAACATCTTGCCTTGGCTAGACTTGACGCTTCCTCAGGCATGGACTATGTATGCCTTAAGGAATCTGACCCCTTAGACACAGATACCCGGGACATTTCAAGCGACTACTCTGTTTATACACTTGTATGACAACTTCTAGCTTCAATTATTTTTGAGTGATTTGTTTGGAAAGGTCAATTAAGTGTCACCTAATATCTTAATAGCTATTAGCCTGGAGGGTCTTGAACATGATTTCCAATTTAGGTTTAAGTCCATGACTGGGTCCTATTAGCATACAAAGCTTCAGTGTCACCTCAACTTCAGCTAAATCAATGATGACCATGAAGTGACCAATGAGTGTTTATCTCATTGACAATGTACCATTACATTAAATATAATTTTGTAACTAGGAAGGAAAACAATGAGCTTTATCCAATACTAAACGTTGAAAGGAGTGCAACTTTCTTCTTTTCTGTGTAGTGATATAGAATTTTCAGGATTTGTGTGGCAAAAATCCAGATTTTTCATTTAAGTTTCAGGCTTTAGTGTTGGATCTCGTACTGTTGTTGTGTTTTTGGTTCATGGTAAATTCCTCAGAGGACCCAAAGTTGACAAAAACGAAGAGTGACAGTGGACTGAGAGATTCTCCTATGTGAACCTGTTCCTGTAATCTATTATACATTCTGAAGGTCCTCCCCATGCTATCGCTGGCAACGGCATATCATAAGCAACATCGGATACGGAAAGACCACCTGAGAGAGTAGCCTCTCTCCTGTCCACAGTCAACTTTGGCAACTTTGGTCTCAGGGAATAACAAGTCCTCCAGATGGCTGAGGCGCATACTGTAAAAGTCGTATTCTCAAGTAATTTTGAGCCAACACTCTGTATTCTTGTGAAAAACAGTTATTTTTACGTACTTAAATTTTTTTGGTCTTATTATGACTCCTTTTCCAAATAAAATGAATGTTTACTTCTTCTCAACTATTCATAGAGAAGTTATGATAGGTTTATGAAGAACAGCTAACAAAATATGAAAGAAGTCAATGCTCAGTCACATGACGAAGGTACGTGATCACCCAGGCAAAGCTTGTGAGACTAGCAAAATCACTCGTCTCACTACAACAAAGCTTATGACTATATAGCATTTACGAGTAAACATATGACCAAGTTACAAGAACGACCCAGAAAGTATCTTCTGAAATGCAGACAATCTTCTACAATTCATATCCTTGCGTGACAGGTCCTTAAATGAGACATCAGACTGCAGATAAGCACATTGGACTGCTTTTCAGGCTCTTCTGCTCTTGAGATGACAAAACATTGATGACACCAAAAGTAGCGCGGAACATTCTTAGAAGAATTTAGGTTTCTGCGATCGAGATATCTCGGGATCCCTTTAGCAACCTATGGCACTGCCTATAGGAACAAATATGCACGATACGTACAATGATGCAGTGACCACTATTGCACTTTGGATGCAAGCGCGATACTGATTCCTTACCTGAGATGTCAATGGGTTGTCCTTCAATTCCTCTGTTTTGCCCTCAAGCGATGCAACCTCGTCAGACAGGGATGGCACATCGTGATGTCCGGGAGCCACAGCATCCTCGGCCCCCCTTTCACGGCTCATCATCCCATGCTTTCCACATTGCTCTTCATCTGCCGCACTCCTATCGTTATGCTCACCAACTACCGAGTCGGAAGCATCATTTTTCTTGTGCACTGTATCACTTGAGCTTTTTCCCAATGTAGGTTGTGACAAGTCTCCACTTGAGCGATCTCCTTCCACGCCCGTTTCTGATCGCTCTCTTCGTTCAGAGTCACATTTCTCAACACTAGAGACCCCTTTTTCTTCTTCTTTGCTAATTCCGCCCCTGTCAGCTCTTCCAGCATCAACGAGCTTTTCTGAACTTCGAGGGTCCAGTATACTTGATTCTTTTCTAGTCACATCAGTCACATCTTTTTCTTGACTTTTATCACAGACATTTACACTGCTTACGGAGAGAGGAAGGGTTGCTGCATTAGAGACAGGTGCAGACGGAGAGTGTACAGGAGAGGAGACGGAAAAGGGCGCGGTTATACTTTTCTTCTTCTCCAGGCAACAAACAACGGACTCTTCATTCGTTTCAGACTGAAGTGGAGGAGGAGGTAACGTGTCACTACTTGGTACTTGAGATTGTACGGTAATAGTAGCAGGTCTGTCATCTTTTACTGCAGACATCGTCCTGTAATCTTCACTGGAAATTTCAGTTGCTCCTGTTTCTGCTTCATTGGTGGGTTGACACACATCATAAATCTGTTTCTTCTTTGTCGACAAGTTCAGCACTACACCTTCTTGGAACATATACGCACTACTTTCATCTTCTTCCCTCTTATTCCTGGCAAAGTTTGACAGATCCACAGCAATACCACTGTCCTGCTGCTGCAGATTATGTCTCTTTACGAGTTCCAAAGGCTCCTCCACCGGCACAGAGTTATCTCTTGAAATGGATGTGGAAGGAGCATTTGCGGTCAGCGAATTGCTCGACACTAGCGCTACTCTCACTGGAGCAGCTTCTGAAGCTGACTGACTGGAGTCCTTGTCATCGTCTGCTTCAAACAGCAATGACTGAATTGAATGTCTCGTAGGTGCACTCATTGTCTTTGGCACGACCGTGCTATTTTCACTTAGCCCCCTCAAGGAGCCATCAACAGTTGATTTAGTTTGCTCTTCCTTGTCTTTTTGTTCGTCCTCGCCGTCACCTTCGTCGTCGGTGACGTTTCCGTCGAGGTTGGGGAACTGGATGGCAGTAGTAGTCAGCCTGTCCCCGTCTACGTTCACCAAGATCTGTTGCTGACCGCTTTCGCAGAGGATATATTCGGAGGAATCAGAAGATTTGAGTTGCAGCAGTTCTCTAGCCGCAGCCTCGTCCTCTGCCTTGTCGGTCAGGTTGCTACGACGAGACTTCTCTTTTGCCGCCCTGTTCTTGGGCAGCGGCACGTGGCCACCACCGCTTCGCGCTTCTGGCTGCACCCCGTGGTGATGATGTTGGACGGCGGTGTTGTTGGCGTCGGCGGCGTCGTCGTTCTCCGAGGCACAGCCGATCTCATGTCACATTGCGCGATTATTGGACGCCGAGCCCCCTTCGATGATCCAGCTAGGGAAGGAGGAGCCGCCACCATTGGACTGCTGTGTCACGGCCTGAATTGCGCTGGCGGGCACGCTCACCAATTGCGCTGTAGCTACATTGCCCTCGCCAGTCGTCACGCGCACGGTCGTGCCACCCTCAGACGCGAGGTTGTATGGCACGTTGCCGGGCATGAAATAGTAGAAAAGGGGACCGCTGTTGTTGCTCCCGGAGGAGCTCGAACTTGTGGTGGCCAGTGTCGCATTAGCAGGCAGGGCCAGCACCTGTGCCGGCACCTCTTGTTTCACCACTTGCTGTTGCTTGGACTTGGCCTGCTTGGCAGCCACTTTTTCATTTATGGACTGCAGCGCCGAGGCAACTGACGGCGGCAGTGGGATGGTGGCCGGGTTGAGCGGCTGTGGCTGCGTCACCACAACAGCCGCCGGTTGTCCGTTTACACTCATCAGTTGCTCCTTAGGGACAGGCTGGCTCGGGAGCGAAACTGTCTGCTGGATGATGATAGTTTTCTCGGGCGAGGACGGCGCAGAGACCGTTTGGTGCTGGGCTTGAGGTGGAGCCGGCGAGGTGACCACGGTGGTGGCCGCGGAGCTGCTACTTTGAATGACTGTTGTCGGCCCCGGCTGATTACCCGGGATAGGTGCTGACTGTCCCGAGTGGTTGTGCGCCACCTGATGCTTCTTTAGCTCCCGCTTGTCCCGGTAGCCTCGGTTGCACACAGCACACACGAACGGCTTCTCACCGGTGTGGATGCGGACGTGAGTAACGTACCTCTCTCGCCGGAGAAACCCTTTGCCGCAAGTTTCGCACCTTCGGAGCAAAGCAAGAATTGATCAAGGGATGTTCTTGGCCCAGCAGAACAGTGCCTTACTTGTATGGGAGATCTCCTGTGTGTCTCCTGGAGTGCCTGTTGAGTTCGCTGCGATCCCGGAAGCTCTTCTCGCACATGTTGCACTCGAACGGGCGCTCTCCTGCGAGAAACCGACCGACAGTGTCTTGTGACTGAATGTCCTCCTTGACGTTATCCGTATTGAAAAACTTACCCGAGTGCCAACGCAGATGCGTCATGTAGCGTTCGTGTCTCATGAATCCTTTGTTGTCGCACTCATTGCATCTACAAGAGCGTTGGACAAGTGACGACTCAACCATGAACTCGAACATCAGTGTGAACGTGACAGAATTTTGGTTCTTACCTAAAAGGAAAGTCTCCAGTATGTCGCCGAGTATGCCGTACCAGCTCGTAGCGATCCCTAAAGGCCTTCTGACAGAACTCACAGGAGTATCGCTTGTTGTCGCTCTTGTGGATCCTCAGGTGCTTTGTGAGGTGTTCCCGCTTTACGAAGCCTTTCTGACAGATGTCGCACTGGTGTGGTCGCAAGGCAGCGTCCACGCTAGTGTTCTTGGGCGCTTGAGGCCGCTGGACCACGATGTTGGTGGCCACGGTGCCGGCAGACTCTGTCTTGATAAGGCCAGACGACGACGAAGCGGCGGCGGCCAGTAGATCTTGCGTGTTGCCGCCTTCCTGTTTGACCACTTGGACAGGAATGCGATTTCCTTCGGCGTCCTTCTCCCACATGGTGTGCGGATAGTTGACGAAGAGATTGGACGTGGGCAGTGACGACGCCATGCCCATCAACTGGAGTGTGTCTGCTGGCATCTCGACAGTGGTGACTCCAGAGGACGAGCCGGCGGTGGGTGGGGCCACTTGCACCACCGTGGTGACCACACCACCGGAAGTTCCGGCCTTGTTCGGGGAAGCGGAGGTGGTAGCGCTCGCGGCGGCGCCGCGAGATCCCTTCTTCCGCGGCGACGTCGACATGGGGGGGTGCGGACGAAATCAACTGCAACAGGGGGAAGTGCATGAGGCCGGGTACCGTCGGGACGTGCTGTGGTTTTCCTTACCTGTTGAGGGCTCCGTGCGGCGTCAGGGTCGCGCGGCCTCGCGTCCCGCCCCGGACTGGCGGCGGGGAGGCCCCGCGGGGCGTCCGGGCGCCCCGGGCATGACCGAAGTGTCTTGAGTCGCGAAGATCCCGGGCTTCTCGGCGGCGTCCAAGTTGGAGGGCCCGGGGGGTCGCGTGGGACTCGGCGCGGCGACCGAGATGGGGGACGGGCCGGGCAAATGGTCGGACCCGCCGGAGTCGGAGTCGCTCTCGGGTGGTCTGTCTTCCTCTTCTCGTTCGAGCCCGCTCTGGTCTGGTCTGGTGGTCCGGTCTGCCCGCCTCGGCCTCAGCTGCCTGGATCGACTCTGCCCTGTTCCTCCTCCTTTCCAGCTTCTTTTCTCTGGCTCGGAAGCGGAGTCTCCTCTCCTCCACTCGGGTCTCGTTCTGGAGGTTGGAGAGAAGTTGCCTCTCAGCTTCTCTTTCTGCCTCGTCTGCCCCGACGCCCTCAGCCAGGGCGAGAGCGAACGAGAACTCGGCCGGGCTGTCCGCGGACAGGGAGAACGAAGCGGACGAAGCAGACGAAGCCGAGGGAAGGGAGGGAGGGAAGCGACAAGCGGGAGACAAGAGAAGAGAGCGGAGAGAGAAAAGACTCCTTTCCTTTCCTCCTTTCCTGCCAATAGCCCCAGCGTCGTCGAGAAGCAGAAAAAAGCAGATGGCGAGGAGGAAGATCGATAGGAGCTCTGTCGACCTGGTCTGCTCGGCCCTGGCCGCCTTGGCCGGGCAGACGTTGCCCTCCTCCTCCTCCTGCAATCCCGCCCGCGCCATCTTGGTCTCGGGGAGCGACGGGCGGCCCGACGAGAGCGTGGCCAGCGGCGTAGTGGCCGAAATCGCCCGGGATGGCAAAAGTTGACTCGCAGTCAACATGGAAAGTTCTTTATAATTTTGGTGAAAACACTTTCCAGGGATAGAGAAGCTATGAAAAGGATGAAGAAGCTTGTTCATTTGAAAGTCAGTGACGATTTCTGGAATTTTGGATCTAGCATTGTTTTATAATAGTTTATGGATGTCACAAGGAGTTTGACCCAGGCGGGGCCAACATGGTCTGTAGGGGACGCAGACTCGTCGGGTCCTCCGGGCTCCTCGACCCTCCCTCTTCGTGCAGACGGGTTTGTCCCCGAGAAACAAAAGCCCAGCGGACGTTGTTGAGGTGCGCACTTCTTGTCAAGGTTCTCCACCGCCAAGTCCGCCTCCACGCCCGCCCTCCCCCTCCCGTCCATGCATCCGCGGCTCCACTATCTGAGGTCTCTGCCGGCGAGATGCGATCGATGGCGAAAGTCGGTGGCGACGCAAAAATGTAGCGGGCGGACGTGGCACGGCTGAGAGCCGACCCGGACTATTGGCGAGCGCCGAGTCTCTCGCCAGGGGAGAAAAGGGGAGTCTTCTTAGCTGCGCAAAATCACGCGTCAGGAGGACGCGCGCGTCGCGGACGCTGCGTAGTCGTGCGTTTTGCGTACAAATTAGTGATAGGTTCGAAGCCTGAAGAACCAAGCCAAGCCCAATCTCAGCTGTTGAGCATTTGAGAAAAGGCTGACCTGGTTTCATAGGCCTTCACGGGGCCTCTGAGAAGCCCGGATGCGCCGCGGAGCCCCAGCGACTTTCGCCAGTTACGTTACAGAGCAAGTGCTAAGTGCGGTGTACAACCTGAGTGTCCCCGAACCCGAAAACCAATGAAGTGGGACAGTTTTTAAACTTAAACCAGTGGTTCTTTTTAGATAAAAAAACTCCTGGCTTTTCTTAGGTTTTATACTGTTAGAACTTTTTCTATTGGCAAGTTGGCCAGATAATTAATTGCATTATTGCAGTTTCTCGTAACATGCCTGATGACTCAGTGGATAGAATGAAGCATTCACTAGGTTGAGGATACTATTGGGTCCTTTCAGTGAAACCTTTTTAGGAGCTTTTTCCTTGGAAAGTTGAAAGCTGAATCTTTTACTGGACTAAACCTGACATTGTTTCTGGTATACCAGAGCCATATCCGCAAAGCAAACTATAGTCAAATCCATCGATCTTAAACTACAGCATTTCTCAAGCTTAGAAAAGTCATGGACACAGCATTGGCACAAAGTTGAGTCCCACATTACAGATAAGCAAAGTATGATGATATAACAACCACGAGCAAACAGCTTGTCAGCATCAGTCATATCACTATGTCCAGACATAATCCCATTACATGAAGCAGATCCTCAGCCCTGTGGGTGTGCATTAAGATGGTGGTACACTTACCACTTATTTTGCATGCATAAAGCTGAGATGTGGAGACAACACTATTTTCCAATTGGCCTCATCTGCCTCAATTGTACAGGCTCTTCCCAATGCTCTGAGGCTGCTGTGCACAGTAAATGGAAACCAACAGTGTTGACAAAACATACAGTATTGAGAGCAGAGAGGCTCAGATGATAAGCAAACATGGATGGTTGGGCATCTGGCATAAGGCCACAGCATTCCAAAAGTTGACCCGAAAAGGCCTTTAGAAGTGGCAAAGCAATAAGGTTATTGTGAGACGAATATTGCTATGTTGAGGTGTTTTGCTCAAATTTGGTCAGCAGCTGAAATATCACTATTGCAAGAGAAATCATAATCGTGAGACGTCACTGCAAGACCCGACTATAAGATCAGGCTGGATTATAGGTCTTAGTAGTGCGATGACTCTGGGGGGATCCTGAGGGTTCATGCCTGAAGCAGTTACATTGAGTGATATGTGTATGTTCTAGACGGTAACAGACTTCGTGTCTTTCCAAGCAGCAGTTTCGACACAGCGGCTATTTTTCCATGTATGAGGAGCCTATAAAGTTCTGAGCGTCTTCTGGAATTCACTGCCAATACTGAATGCCACTCCAGCCAGCAGTTGGAGTATGTCCTGGTGCATGCTTATATGTGACTATACTCTGCTCTTTACCCGTGTTTTCTCCAGTCCCCTTGATCATTGTTCCTGTAGAGGCTTATTCGATATCTCAGAGACATGTTCAGTTCCAATGCAAATCATTGTCGTCGTGAAATGCTTCCTCTGGCGCTGTGCAACTGAGTACCATCAACCAGACCAACTTCAGAGGAAAAGTGCATTCTTCAGTAGTGAAGGAATCACAGTGACCTAAAAGATATTCCTGACAAATGCAATAAATGGTGTTTAGTTCTTACTTTCTGTCAGACATCTGAGATGAGCTGCCCCACCCAATGCTAGACCAGTCCTGCTACTTGCAAGTGGTTCTGGTGCGCTCCATAAGTCGCTGAAACGCGTTGGATCTCAATGCTCAGGATGCTCCCCGTTGTCAATGAAGCATTCTTTAGAAAGACTATATGAAAATCTCTGGTTTTCAGCACCGAGATGAGTAGTGTCGGTCTGTCAGGTTTTGGACACTTCAGTTCATCTCCAGACATGTCCAAAAGGTAGCAAAACACCATTCCCTAGTACCCAGAGAGACTTGTGCGTAGGACGAGGTAAACTTAGGGTCGTTTGTTTCCTCACCGTCGCTGTAGGAGCGATAGCGAAAAATCCCGCGAAATCTTCACTACTGCCGAAAAGATCATTGCGAGTTTCGTGCGTCCAAGCTGGGCTTGGTCTAAGCTTGGGTCCATCACTAAAACGTACCCGGCGTGCAGTCGGACGACGCGTCGAGACGCGAACTCCACCGTCAGAGGCAGCGACGAAGGCACGTCAGTCAACAGATGTTCGGCGAGCCGGACAACTGTCGATTACCCACCAACCTCTCTACGAATGGCTCCGTGGAGTGCTCGATCCGGTCAGTGTCCGGCGTCCGTCCGACTCCTGCGCCCCTATGGGGTAAGCAAAAGTCCTCGAGAGATGGACTTTTCTGAAGTGGGTCAGTTCTTCTTGAAGGTACCACTGCTGTGCGGTGAGGCGACCTCGTCCGCCGAGCTCCCACGTCTTGGCCATCAAGCACCTATGGTTGTTCAGACCACCGGGATCAAGTTGAAAGAAGTTGCGCCGCACTATGAGAGACAGGCAGGCACTTCACTCGTCTCGGTACCTCTGGCGGCGGGACTGGTCGTTTGCAGTATGAAGAAGCTGTAGGACCGTTGGACTCCCCTTGACTCGAGAAGGGCTGTGGTGGTATTTGGTTGCTCGTTCCATCAGAGTTGGTCACCCCAATAGTCCAACTCCAGTGGGGGCGAATGCCTTTCTGACATCCAGGCTGCATCAGGCTCACTCTCTCATTCTGGTGCGTCTACGCCGCAGTGTCCGCTTGAGTCCGCATCCTGTCGAACGTCGCTCTGGCACTGGGGATCAAGCTGGGCTTCTCCGTGGAGGCGCTTTTACAGTTCCAGTGGTTCATCTGAGGTCTCAGTGCTGGAGGGGCATGCAGTGGCCGACCGCTCCGTGCCGGGCGTCCCTGACCGCTGGTACGTCTTACCAGGGCAAAGCCACTCTGATGGTGGGAGACGGACTGAAAGCGTCTGGAGAGTTCACGGACAAGAAGAATATTTGGAGAAAATGAGGAAATTTACGTTTGTAGTTCAATAAACACTTCTAAGTCCATCAAGATCTTGAACGTGGACTTCGTCTTTGTGTACGTCATAATTTAAGCACACCCAGAATGTACACGTGGACTCCTCACTGCAATGCTCAGACAGGGTAGTGACTTTTCTCAGCTACAAGTAGTTTTGCACCTCGCGAAAATATGGGAAGTGATAGTTGCATTTTAGCCTTGGTCGACGCAGTTGGGTCAAATGAAGGGTGACCGCGCAAATTTCAGGATTGGTCCCCGATCATGTTCATTCCCAAGAAGTTGGCGACTGAAGTGGACGCGGACGACGCGCAAATCACGAAAGAGGATTGTGATTGATGTGTTACCGACCAATATCTGGTCTATTTGCAGTGAGCTGTGTAGCTTCTAGGACGAATATGAAACTTGTAATTTACATGGTCACAGTTACTTGCATGGGGAGTGTCAAACTCGCGAGGACGGTACAATTCGATCCATATGACGATCACGGAAGTCTCCTCCACGGTGGTCAGAACGACCTACTTGAGGACGAAGCTCAAAGTGACAACAATCATGGAAAGTGGAAGTCATGTGTCGTCAGTCACCGACGCTACGAAGAAGTCAGACACGTCGAGGCCTATGGGAATTACTGTGGAGGCCGCGGGTGCAAGGTGCTGGAGATTCGAGAGGAAATCCTTTTGTTTGGAATGTAAGAGACATGAGAAATCAGCAGTCTAATGATTTATTTCTACGTACAGTACATGTACATATGCTAAACTGCCAATACAACTCTTTAAGAGATACCCGGCTCAGTGAGGACTTGCCCGAGATATCGAACGTGTACTTCGTCTTTTTGTACGTCCAATATGAGGCCTTGACTTTTCTCAATTAATTTTGTCCCTCACCAAAATATGTGAAGTAGCAGTTGCATTTTAGGATTGGTCGACGCAGTTTGGTCAAGTCATGTCTGCCAATCAGTACCAACGAGAAAATGTCGATCTGAGGGTCCATCAAGTAAATGACAACAAGAGTCTCAAGCTGACCGTGAAGACTCAGATTACGTCCGTCGACAACAGCAAATTGGTTGAAAGAACTCACACCAGGAGCATTGACGACAAGAGCTACCAGGTGAAGATAGTTGAGCGGGATGGAAAGGTGGAACATTTTGCCGTCGAAACAACGATGGAACCCGAAGAGATTCGACAGTTCGACTCTCAGTGGCAGAGATTGTGGGTGCCAGATGAGAGAGAAGACCAAGACCATGGGACTCTTGTGAAGACCAAGCCACGTATCGATCATACTTGAGAAAATCAAGCAGCTGAGAAACTTGGTCCATTTGGCATGTACTTATGAGCCTCACTCCATGTTTAAAACCAAACTCAGCACATGCAGAATACAGATTAACATTTCAAAATCGTTCTTTCAGTTCGCATTTCACGCAAGATTGCGTAGGATCTCTCTTAACCTCGAAAACATGAAGTCTAAATTGCTCCGGAAACTTCCGCTAGACCCGATTTAGGCTGCCATTACATTCTGAGTGCTACGATTGTCCCAAGACTCTCTTTGAATCCATTCTAGTCAAATGGACCGAAGTCATCAGTTGTTCGGTCTTCTTTGCTACTAAAGCTCTTCTATGGCAACACAGTTATGTTCTACTGGAGTACATAGAAGGGTTCATGAGAGAAGATGTCAAAAAGATTACTTCTTCCAAACCCAGTTGACGACGTCTTCTCTACTTCGTGTTAGGTAACAAACTTAAGATGCACTCAGACGTACGACGAGATTCTTGGTTTCTGGTCTAACCTCATGCTTGTATGATGTATTCATGTGTAGCTATCGATATAACTGTTGTAGTCTTGGATCACATGGGGGCTATTGCTGGTAAGGACCCCATTTGCGACCACCCTGTCAAAAAGTGTCTTTTGAGTCGAGGTTGAACTGGCAGCGTCAAGCTGTTCTCTTCTGGTCATTACCTTTTGCAAGATCAATAAAGAGCAAAGTTTGGGCCGTAGTGAGGTTGTTGTTGAGGAGCGTTATTGGGAGCTGGAGAGTCTTCTTTTGTTCCACTAGACTTGCAAGACGTGAGTGGGCGCGAGAGGGATGGTCATGAATCTGTCCATGTTGCTCTTGCTCTTCTTGCTCGTGCAAGGGATGAGTTGGGAGAATTAACAACACCTACATACTTTAAGTTCACTTTGTACGTGTGGTATTCAGAGAATTTGCAGTATCTCAGACGGAGCAACAATCACGCTGCCAGAGCGCGAGAGTTGGAGGGCGTGTGCGTGTGGACGTGCTTGTGTGCGTGCACGCGTGTGTCCACGCAAAAAGACTGCGCGTCCTTGAAGACGTTGGTGGGTGTTGCCGAAGGAGCAGGCCTACTACAGGACAGGGAGGGCCCGTTAGCCTGCCTCGCTCAGTCCGTCCGCCCCATCCCATCCATCCATCCTGTTACCCTACCAGATGCTTCTCCGCTACCGTGGTACACGCGATCAAAAACGCCACACCCTTGGAAGTTTTCCTCTTGTATTCGTTTTTATTATCTCACATTCACACAGGTTTTTGTACGGCTGTTTAGAGACACATTAAATAATAGTTCTCGTCGGGAGCTATCTGTATTTTTTCACAAGCATGAATCTGTGCTTTTTGACTCTTAGGGGCTCTTGATCACAGTCTTTTTTCCCTGGCAGTGTGTGAAGTGGTGAACTAAGAAACGAATGAAGGGGGAAAAAGCTCAGCCACACAGAGCCTAATGGTTGTGTCTGCTGTCGGTGTTGTTGCAGTTCAGGTGGACAACGTCGACGGGTCCACCGATGAAGAAGAGTCTCCAGTCCAACATCTTGGGCTAATTCTTGCAAGGTCCTCAATTTTGTTGATGGTCGATTTTACGGGCGCATGTCATATTTAATAGGCCACGGAATATCCGTGCTGCTCGACGGGCTCGTAGGCCTGCTCCACGATGGGCTCCTGGGCAACCTCACGGACGGGGGGGAGGGCGTAGGCGGCGGGAAGAGGGGCGGCCGGCAGAGCAGCAGCAGCGAGGGGGGCAGCGGGGAGAGCAGCGGGGAGGGCGGCGGGAAGACCGGCGGGGAGGGCGGCGAGAGGAGCGGCGGGGATACCAGCGGGGAGGGCGGCGAGAGGAGCGGCGGGGATACCAGCGGGGAGGGCGGCGAGAGGAGCGGCGGGGAGACCTGCGGCGAGGGGAGCGCCAGCGAGGTAGGCACCGGGAAGAGCGCCCAGGTTGTTGTACGCCAGAGGCAGGCCAGGGTAGATCTGGCTGGCCGAGGCGGCGACGAAGACGCAGGCAAGGATAGCCTGAAGAAGGAAGCATAACTCAAGCATGCATCTAAATTAGCGTGTAACCGGCGTAAGTACTTTTACAATTCCCTAGTGAAGCCAAGTCCAGGATCTGTGAACACTGGAAGGTACTGTAAAAGGCCCATTTGCATTGGTGTATAACAAAAGTTGACTCACTACAGACACTGCGCGTACGTAAAGTGAATATGACATTAAAAGGACAGCGTAAGTAAAGTTTTTTTTCGACCCCTTTAGCTCTGGTTGGCACACACTGAGGTGCCTTTACACATAGACAGCTATGAGATGATAAAGTAGCCTTGGTGGCAACAAAATGAGACACTTACGAGCTTGTACATGTTGGCTTGAGTTCTTCTTCTGAACTGTAAAGCGCGTGCGTGCGAGGCAACACTTTTATACTAGAGTGGTCATACTTGAAGGGGGGGGGGGAGGGTGAAGGTGACGACGCCCAAACGTGCGCGCGCGCGCGTGTGCGTGCGTGCGTGTACAGTGTCTAATAAAGGGCGAGACCGAATATTACAGGTAAGGATCTTGAGTGAGGCAAGATGACTGCAGAATGAAAGAGGGACCTCCAGACGGATCCTGTTGCAACTCATCTCATCATGCAGCTCAGCAATAAGCTTACAGCACACAGGGCAGTTTTGGAAAGGTCTGCAAGCTTGGCATTGTTGCTGACAAAAACGTCACGTGTGTGACAATCGTTCAGTCAAGAGGAGCTTTTTTGTACACAAAGCTGGTCAGGTTTAATCGTCGTCATCCTGTCTAGTCTCCACTCTTGTCCACGTTAAATTCTCTTTAATCCACCAGAATCTTCTGGACTCAATAGAGTAAGAGCAACCAAGTCTTTTTCTATACTTGGCGCTCGATGTCTTTGTTTACCTGCAGCTCAATTTCTGCGTCCATCGACTGACAGAAGCCGCAAAGAAATAAGAGAAGAAGAAAAAACCTGGCGTGAATTCGCACAATTATCCCAGTGGAATCGACTGTGCAATGTCATACGTGAGTGAGTTTCAAAGCATTCTTCACAATCCTGGCAGTGAGAAAAACGTACCCATACATTTGTTTAGCACTGTGGGGATCATCCGAAAAATGTACTTCTTGTGGCAAATATGATTTCTGCTCTTAATTAAAAGGATTATATAAAAAAACCCTCCTACGCGTACTTTTTCCTCAAAGTTTTATAGCATGCTATATTTAGCTAGTGCATTGTGTGCTTTTTTTTGGCCCAAACTTTTTTTTTACTGGATTGAGCTATGGAAGTGGTTCACCTCTCCATGGAAGGACAAAAATCTCCTCCAAAACAGAACTGATATGCACTTTTGATCTGGGACTAATTGATTTTTCATACTGTAAACGAAAAGTTATATACCATAGCAAAGTTTACTGCATACAATTTTGACTGCATTGTGCACAAAGACAATAATCCTGCAATTGTATATTCTGTATTATTAATTACTTTGGCTACTAATGTCTTTACACGGAATCTTGCACCAAATATTGCACGCCGCAAGAGATAAAGAAATTGATCGAGCCACTACTACATACGGTTTATGTACACATGCTAAATCCTCTGAGGGGCCAATACAACTCTTTGTTTCACAGATACTTTGCGCAGTTAGGACTTCTCCATGACTTCGGGGAACAGTTCTTCCAGGGCTGTGTCGAGGAGAACGAATGCCAACTGAAAAGAAAGGGTGAAAGTTGTCAAGTAGCGCCCAAGTGTCCTATTCGCCCATGCACCCATGCACATAGAACAGACAGTGTCAGGTGGGAAAAAACGAGCTCACGTCATACCAGCACCATGTCTACTTGGGCCGTATTTAGAAGTGCTCATGTCATCCAGTCCAGCAGTTAAGTTAGCAGCAACGAAAGTCATCATCACTCATTTTGGACCCCAAGTCCGAAACCGTTGCCGTCATGCCCACCAAGGATGTTGCCAACAAAGGAAAGGATTAACACCGTTCATGCCATGTGGCTAATGATTTGTTATCTTCTTCTCCTGAGTGATAAGACAGGTCGTAGATCACTGGACCCATGTAGCAGCATGGTTACTTTGATTGATCCTTGTTATGACCAGACAGGGATCCACGCTGTAAGTGACCAGAGGCACAGCGAGGTCCCCGTCCTGGGTCTTCTGTGATGTCTGGGACCCAGCCTCCTCACATTCCTTTTCGGCACCTCATAGCAGACTGACATGAGCACTTCAGTTGGCCACAACAAGGCAGTGAGGTCGGGCATTTTTTCAAAGTGACACTGTCCATAACAACGGTACAGAAGAGTTATGGTACCTGCTTATTGATCACAGGATTCTGCAGACCACTGAAGACAAGGTCCATTCCTCCTTCATAGTGGTCCTTTCCAATCACAGATTCCAACAGGGGTCGCAAGAACGACTTGAAGTTGGAGAGGGCTTGTCTCTTCCTCAATTCTTTACCGTCATCAGTCCGAGAAACAGGCTTATCAAAGATCACTCCTAGAAGCACGGTCAAGATTCTCGTATCCTCATGGAAGGCGTTGTTTTGGTCAAGAACTTACCTTCTAAAAGTCGACAGAGTGACGACACCCTGAGCACGCAGAGTACCTCAGACAACTTGGACGCCACCGCATAGTCGACCAGTGCGTCTAAAGTATTCCGGCACAGGATTCTCACTCCCGCCAGGATGTTTAGCTTTGTAGGAGACATCTTGAATACGTTGACTGCCAGGTACATGAGCGTGTCAAAGACGCCCTGCTCTTCCCTTTGGGGTAGGGCTTTGAAGTAATTGTAACAGTGACCGAATTTGGGTCCTTGAGGAACTGATAAGTTGTCCTTGAACAGGGTGTGAGGTAAGATGGGTCGTTCGAGGCCGATGTCGTACTCCTCCGCTCTAATAGCGTAGTCACTCCTGTAGAAAAAGTACATTGGAGTTGTGCTGAGATTTCACACTACCATGTAAGCGCAGTAAGAGGTCACCTAGGCTTGGGTGGCTCCTGCTGAGTGGACGCGATGAAGCTGGTGATGAATGGTTGCAGTGAACGCTCCTTGCTCAGCTTGATCGGGTTCTTGAGCATCTTCCCGAGACCCATATTAGATGCAGCCACAGTGAATTCATCGGCTGACGTGAGGAATGTGAATAAGAGATCCGATCTCTCCAGTGCCGGTTTTTGCAGGAGGCATTGAAGATATTCTTCAAAAGGTTGCTTTTTCGCCTGCATCACGTCCAAGCCCTTGCCGGCAAACAGTTTGGCCCTAGGAGGCAACCGGCAATCGGCGAACTCTCCGTGGAACTCGCTCAGCTTGGACTCCAATGTGTAGAACTCGGAGTAGCGGCGCTCCACCACCCACTGCAAATCTACAAGTAAAGGATCATGCCATGAATATCGTCCCAGATTACGTGCACGTGCCTCAATACGTAAGAGTATCAACCTGGTGCATCATACTATTGACGATGTGCTTACCGTTATTCGCTGATGTCGAGGCGTCGATCCGCTGAACCTCGACGACGAACACGAAGCACTTCCTCCCGTTTCCGTCCTGCCCGGTTGACACTCTCGGAATGGACACCCGCCAAGACGACAGGTCACGGTACTCCATCAGTTCGCCCAAGCCAGAGGTGCAAGGGATCGAGGAGTTCTCGGCGTCCTACGTACGCAAAAGCATAATAGAGGATCACGAGGCTTGGTATCTGTAAGAGCACACTGACTTACAGGACAAATGTCAGCCAGGTCCAAAGCCGGATCGAGCTGATCTGCAACTCCCTCCATAGACTTTCCCAGGACGCCTTGCCTCAGTTTATGGAACCCCTTACCTATCCGTTCCGTTGCAGAGGCAAGGGTGTCAGCAGTATCCCTGAAAGGTGAAAAAGTAACATGAGTCACACATACAAGTAGCTTATGTGCAATCAGCCGCTTTCGCAGAGCACCGGCAACAGCCTGACGAAGAGTTGGGCTGCATCAACCAAGCGCTTGGGTACACGGAAAGTTGAGGAAAGTAACGATACAGATGCAGTGGCGAAGACGTTAGACCTGTTACGCATGTAGTGTGCCTTCTTCCAAACGTACGCACGCCGTTCAGAAATGGCGCAGCAGCATTTGATGGACATCAGGAAAAAAAGCCCTCAAAGAAAGCGATAGGTGAGACAAAACCCGCCACCCCAAGACGGACGACGTGCCTGACCTGTCGGCCTGCTGATTCAAGTGACTCCTTCTGGAGAGGCGGGTCGAAGGGTTTCTGAGCACTCGTTGTCCTACCAAGGCCAGAGTCATAAAAGGCTGCAGCACTGTGGCTGCTCGAGCTCCAGACGACAGGGGCAAAGTGGCCACCTGCGTAGGAGGGTGGCCAAAGTCCGTAGACTTAGAACGTTCTCTTCCAACTGCTGCTGTTGGAGCCATAAGGTGTTCCTTGTTGGATAAGTGCAAGTTCAAGGCCTCTAGGGCCATTTCACGAGTCAAATCAATCTCCGAGGGTAAATTTTGCTCGGCGACGTTGACGGACATCCTCCTTCTGGCCTGGTCAGGAGCACTAGTCACTTTTACGAGAGGGATCGCCAAGTTAGTACTCCTCTTTTTCGCCTTAGAACCCCTAAGAGAGACAAGTACATTGGTCGCCAGGGTCCATGCACTCCGATGAAATCTCCATGAACAGAGAAAAATCTTAGAGCTTGTGTCAGCATTAGCAGGAAGAGTGAGCGTGGCAAGCCTTGTTAAATGATTCTCAATGAGGGTACTTACCTTGGTTTACTTACACCTTCAGTCTTCTGAGTGGTTCTGCGTCCCAGTAGGTACGTGAAGTACTGCAACAAATTGATCGTGTTTACTACGTGACTTTGCATATTGTGCAGTATAATAAAAGACGCTCAAAATTAACCTGTTCACTTTTGTAGAAGGACGGACTCATAGCTTCCAACTTGTTGTAAACTTCTTCATAAGCCTTGAACATTGGCGTCGTTGTACGTAACTGGATCACATTGCATGCGGGAGCCTTCAGAACTGAAAATACATGTACAATTTGTACAAGCTCTGTGTATGGCATGAGCAGGTGGCAGTGTCCTTCCTGCTGACCGATCATGATCATACTTGACACGTTCAACACGTACTGCCAGTGTGTACTAAGCTGTGAATGGTCGAACGTACTTTTGTTGATTTCTTCCGCCAGCTGATGGGAGACGCGGACCCCGTGAGAAGCTGTCGGTTTCAAATACAGCTGGTAGAGCGCCACAGCCTCTGAATGTAAGGAGCGAAGTTCCTCCTCGCTCAGGTCGGGCACCATCATGCGCTTGTTGAAGTCCTCTAGAGAGTGCGAAAAGGCAAAAGAGCTGATGTGAGTGCACTTGAGTAGCGCTAACGACATCGTTCTGCATACCTATGGACAGACAGAACTGCAGCTGGTTCAGGGCCTCTCCCTCCTTCAAAAACTGTACAAAGGCGAACAATGCCTGTTGGTTCTTTAGTATGGCTGACAAATCCAAATGAAGCGTCTGTAGGGTATGAAGATATAAGAATGAAATTGCCAGATACAAATATGTTACCCTACATTTTGCTTGAAAGTCGCAATACTTACAGAGGTTGACCGTCTTTGGTTCGAGGTAACAAACATCTCCAGAAGCTCGACCTTCTCCCCTGTGGCCTCCGGAAACTTCTTGGCCGGGTCCGAATCAAATGCGATTTCTAGAATGTAATTGATGATGTCCGGATCCGCAAGAATGTCGAGCACAGGCTGCAACACGGCACCATACACGATGTCTCTCAAGAGAGTTTGCATTAATCTGAAAAGGTTACGATCAGTCAAACGGATGACTCCACACCGTAGGCTTGATCTTACCGGCTCTTGAGCAATTTTGCCGGGCATAGCAATGGCAGCACTCGCTTTAAGGCGTTCATGATGTGCAGAACCTCCTTTTCTCTGCTATAAGTTGCTTCGTGTATGTCATGGCCGACGAACTGCATGTAAGCATCTGTTGGTAAATCAGCACACATGTAGGGACTCTTTACATTATGCGACATCTTCCTACTATATCTTGCCTGTAACTGGAATGTTGAATGCATTGGCGTATTCACTGGCATGTAAGAACGCGTCGAGATGACTCAGACCAATGGGAATGGCCTTCTTGGTGATGAGGACAGTCAAGTCCAGCTGAAAGACAGCGTCCATGTCAATGCCAAGATGAACTGTGCGTGACAGTTCATATTCGTTACGAATATGTATTGAAACAAGTCATAGTGTAGAACGCAATCTTATAACGAACAATACACGTTGCTCTAATATAATCAATAGGTGAGACTTACTCGACCAAGTCGCTTGATGAGAATTGCTGTAGCGTAACGCAAAGCATATCTGACTTCCTGCAGGAACTCTTCGTCTAAAGACACTTCGCCGTACCAGTGGTAGACGTAATCTCGCAGAATGTGTTCGTAAAGCTGGAAGTCACATTGGGATTGATACTGCTCGCAGGCCGTGAGCCATGTAAAGACACACACGCTTACCTCAGTCAACGCTTTGTCGATTTCTACTGGGATCTTAAGATCCTTCCACGGCTCGTTGCGATTCTTCTCAAGATCACAGTCCAAGTTGTGTAGCTTTGGCCCCTTGATGCCGGGTAACACGTTGGGGAAGAGGTTGTCGGGGCAAATACTACAAGGTATAGTACAGTATATTGCACGCCGTACGGACCGTTTAAGTACAGTAGACGACTTACTCGAGAATGAACGAGAAAATACCAGCTCCGAAGCATAGAGATGTCACAAAGAGAACTGCGGCAGCAAAGCTGAAACAGAACAAACATTAAATTGACATTGGTTTCGTCCGTCAGTCCTGGATAGCACGATTAAGACATTTTTTCTCAATCTTTGATATCAACATGCGACCGTAGAAGTCCTGAATATCTTCGGGAAGGTCCTGCAGTTGTCTACACACATTGTCCAACATGCGCATGGCCTTGGCGGCCGGCAGAAGATCTCGGTTAGCGTACGGATCCTTGGTGTCATACACGCTTTCCTCCAGATTCTTCCAGAAGACATTGATTCCGATGCCGAAACTCTTTGCCTTCGTGTTGTGGAACCACATGGAGGGAATGTAGAGGACGTCACCTGGTTCCAGCTCTACGTCCATTCTTTCTGCTGTGGCGAAGAGAGGGAAGCGATCCAAATCTGGTGAATCCGGGTCAGAAACCTTCGACTTGTCCCCATCCAAATAGAGCTTCAGCGCCTGGTTAGGGGGCCAGAGCGACGCAGTCTTGTGCCCGACTACCTGAGCATATACATTATCCATAACGTCGTAGTGGGTCCACAGGCGCACCATAGGAGAGGACACGCGTAGAACACTTGAGAAGGCGCGATCGGTTTCGAACAGTTGGTCGGGCAGCTTGAATTCGGAGGAGAGATGAGGAAAGTCGCGGTCCACGTTAGCAGGCAGGCGACCGCGAGGATCTTCTCCCACGGCACGGAGATAGTAGAAGTGTTGGTCGTCGCCTGCAGACGCTCGCGACACCAGCTCACCCAGACTCATCATCTTGTACTCAAAGTTCTTGGACCGGAAGTCCAAGTGCGGTTGCTCGGCTACATGGACCTTCACGGGGCGTTCTTCGCGTTCGGCCAATCGCTTGAGGTGCTCTTGGTCGACCCAGCGCTCAGTGCACTCGCCCAAGTCCAATCCTCGGAGCACGACCGGACGCCCGACTGGAGCGAGTTCTTCGCGGAAGAGCCTGGCCAGCCCGGCCGAGTCTCCCTCGCTTTCGTACACTCTAATGGACGACATGGATCTAGACGACCCCGGAGTAGACGTACCTTTCCACGAGCGTGACGACGACGGCGAGGGCGGCCGCCAACAGGACGACCGAGCGAGTCACCCGGGGAGACACTTCAACGCCGCCCAATCGCATCGGGATTATCGCAAGAGCGATATTTCTTACGGCAAACGTAAAGCTCAACAACGGAGGTCGCTGCTGCAGCACTAGGGATGAGTTCGCGAGCTCGGGCTATACTAAAGTGAACAAACAAAGATAAAACAAGACCCAGAGCAGAGTCACTCTGTCGTAACTGTGTTTAGGTTCTGCTTATCACTTTTGAGCACACTTTGGGACTCCTGTCAAGGATGACAACTGTCAGGTTTTAAACTGAACTGCAGATATCTGAAGAAAAGTCGCACACCCCTGGTGCTGCCGCTGTTGCTCAGTCAAACTTTACTATTATCAGTAGATTAAGATCTTCTTCTTCTGCTCGGACTTCATGTGTAACTTCTTCTCGATATCGGGACCGCGGGCGGGGCGAGGTCGCTCTCGCAACTCACAACACAACTGAAAGGAGGAGAGCGGAGTCCTGGCGGGTCCTCGGCTGCCTTGTTTCCTCAGACAACACTGTGCTTGCACTCGCTCGCCTCACCTCACTCACTCAACCCCTCCTCAATGGTCGGTCCGCTCTGGTGGCGCTCGCGGCGCTCGCCGCGCTCGCGACTCTCCACTCAGCCCAGTTGCAGTTGCCTATTCTGTTGTCGCGTTTTGTCCGTTGCCAAAAAATTTGCACAGAAATGACAAAAATGGCAGAGGATGCAAATTCGGAGGCCTTTCCAGACTTGACCAGTATCGAAGGCCTAGGGCGGTGGGCGGGCAGAAAAATTGATCTTTCGAAATATATTTATGTGGGAAGTGCAGTAACGGCCAAAAATACGAAACACTGAGCATGCAAGTTTTCTCAGTTCCCTCGTCCAGAGGCCTCTAAAGGACTCGAAGGTGTCCTCAAAGAGTATTCTGCTCATTTAGTCAAGTCTACCTGTTTTTCTGGTCACAGCGGAAGAGCCTCTTGCTTTTGTTTAGATTTTCTTGGCCAAGGAGCGTGCGTGCTTGTGCCGCTGCAGCGGAGCGAAAACGAGGAGCGGATCTGGCTCGAGGTAGGTCCTGGCGTCCTCGTCCTCCTCGCAGGCGGTCTAATTCGGAGTCCAGATGTCATCGTTCAGAGCGCTCAAGGGCGAATCAGGGGCCCAAAAACAAGTGGAGGAAAGACGGCTGCGACCAATTTACGGTGGGCACAATGAGCACGGCGTATTTGGAGGCTCTCATGACGACTGTCTTCTACTGCTTCCTTGCAGATTGGCTCGACAACGGCAACAACAAGAAGGCGCTGGCGGAGTCGGAGCGCGTGCTAAAGAAACAGCCCGACCTGACCTGTGCCAAGGTACTAATGTCTCTGGCCCTTCTCCGCATGGGCAGAAATGCTGAGGCCGTAGCCCTCTTAGACAAGGTGCTGGCGGAGAAGCCAACAAAGGACGACGTACTCCAGGCTATGACCATCGCTTTTAAGGAACTGCAGCAAGGTGAGCGTTGTGAAGACTTTAGGTGCATCATGGAGGTTGGGAGCACGTGGCTTTTTTTCTATTACAGCCGACAAGATATGCACTATGTACGAGAACGCTGTGACCATCGAGCCCAAAAACGAAGAGCTGCTGTCCCAACTGTTCATGTCGTACGTGCGTCTGGGCTATTACAAGAAACAGCAGTCTGCGGCCATGCAGCTCTACAAAGCGAGTCCCAAGAATCCTTACTACTTCTGGGCTGTGATGTCTCTGCTACTGCAGGCCCAGGCCTGTCCGGATGAAAACATGGCACAGACTGTCATGCTGCCCCTTGCAGAGAGAATGGTTGTTAAACTTGAAACGGAGGGAAAGATGGAGCAAGAGCAAGAGACGCACATCTACCTCATGGTCTTGGAGATGCAAGTAAGAGCAATTGTTTACTGTCAGTCCACTCCTCGTGTTCACGTTCATTACTCTTTCCCTAGCATAAGTTCAATGAAGCTCTCGCCGTACTGGACGGCCCTCTGGGTCGAAGACTGGTTGAAAAGTCATCCTACGTTGATTTCGTTGATATGAAGAGGCTTGAGTACATGAAGAAGTTGGAGATGTGGCGGGACACCAACATGTTGACGAAAAAACTTCTTGAGCAAAGGTAATAGCTAAAGCGGGTCCAAGGTATACTCGTCGGCCATGATAGATACACAAGTGAAAGCAAATTCTTCTTTCAGTCCGGACCAGTGGTCCGTGTACCTGGATTACATAACGTCGCTGTTCAAGCTAATAGACGAGCAGAGGTCTTCCGATAGTCATAATAACTGTCACGACGCCGGAGACATCGCTGGCTCGTCTGTCTCTGAAGCCAGAACTTTCTTCAACCAGCTTAAGAAGCCCACAGTGAGAGGACCCTACTTGGCTGAGATAGAACTCAAGTGCAGGATGCTTGCTAGAAGAGAAGATGACGATGGAGGTGAGAAGAAATCTGCACCATGGTCTGGTCCTCAGATTTGGCTCATTGGTGTCCTCAAGATTGAGCGCAGCCTTAGAAGCCATGGCCACATCTTAAAGAATCTCCTTTTGCAGTTCGGTTGGTGGATCTGTTGGTTTCATACTTTGAAACATTTGGTGAGAAGCCCGTGAGTACTTCGGACATGCAGTTGTTCCTACCATTTTTGGAGAGCACCGACTACGCCGAATTCAGGGACAGAATCAAGGCCACCATCAAAGTCGGTCCCGACGATGTTCCTCTTACGGTATGTGCAAATGTATCAAGGCTTGTGCCCTGTGTGCACCATATGATCTCGATGCATACGATCAGAGTGAGTTGCGTGCGTTCTGTGCGCGTGTTCGGAAGGGAGAGATGAGCTTGAAGTAGGGACAGTTGATGAGAGAAAAAGGCCAATCATCAGTACTTGAGCACTGGAGGTGTAAAAATTTGGACTGAGGACTAAACTCAGCACTCTCGAAGGAGAAGGCAGGGATAACATCTCTGCCTTCTCCTTCTACCGCTTCCCCATCTCCTCCTCGTCATTCCTCGAGCCCAGTGGTCTTATCCACTGAAAACAAGTAAGAGTTACAGCTGCGATAGACGAAGGCATATAGTACTGACAAACCGAATTCAGTACTTAAGAATACACTACTGCAAGCTACATTCTGTCAACCGAATGTCCGTGTTTGATCCCTTCAGCTCAAAGATATTCATCGAGACACATGTATGCTGTCTCTGGGACGGTTGCTTGGAGATCACCACACCTTGAACACTGAACAGAGCGAAGGTCTCGCTCAAGATCTGCTGGCGTCGTACTTCGCTAGTCAGGACCAGGTAAGCAGTGTGCACAACCTGCATTTGTGATCACCCCTGAGTCGTCACGCTTAATTCTTCAGGTCAGTCACTACGCTCCTACGGAGCAGAGGCCGAACGATCACTACTTGGTCCTGGCGTCTCACATCCTTTGGCAGCTTTGGATGGAGACAAAAGTAGACTCCTATTTCTGGAAAGCTGTGGTCCCGATGGAGTTCGCGGTTAAAATATGCCCTGCGAACTATCATCTTAGATTCTTGCTCATCAAATTTTACGTTCATGCAGGTAAGAAGAGGTTATGCCAGTGTTGCCGAGTCAAAACCTCGGACTCGAGCTTACGGAGTCATTCGTGTGCTCTTTTACAGGTGCTGTTGGTTGCGCCGAGACGATTCACCAGCATTTGGAACTGAAACACATCCAACTGGATTCGCTTGGACATCTCATTTCTCGCCATATGTTTACCTGTGGACACTTCAAAAAGACTGCAGTCATGTGCGCCAATTCACTCAAGTTCTTCACTTCCAACTATAAAGAGGTAGCGAGGAAAGGAAGCGCATTCTTAAAGACGTGAAACGACGTTTATTTCACCTTTCAGACTGTCGACCATATTGTCTCTGGATATCGCTTTGGCTCGTTCGCCAAAATCCAAGAATTCATAAAGCTTCGTGAGCGAATTGCCTCGTCTCAACTGTACAAGAGTCTGACGCTTGAGCGCATCCTCATGGACTTGCTCGTGGAGACCACGCTACATGAACAGACAGTGAAGCAAGTGTCATACTTGGTAATGATAATAATCCTTAGAGTTGCCATCGTCTTAATACCAGCACAGCTGTTTTTTTTTTCCACCACCACGCTCTTTAGGCGATCGAGCCCGATCGAGACGAAATCAGCTGGAAGGACTTGACCGATAACAGGGACCTTAAAGTGATGGTATCTTTCGACCCAACGGAAAAGTAAGTAGAATCAAGTGGATTCTACATTATCGATAGCTTTAGCATGAGTAACTTTTGTTCTCTCAGGACGCTGAATGACGACCAAATAGCTGAAAGCTTCATGATGGAACAACACTTTCTGCGGCTACGCAGTTTAACTACTCGAGCTGTCGTCGCCGCCGTCCAGCTTACGTCAACCGAAGATGAGTCTTCTAGTCATAGTGAGAACAAGCAGAAGCTAGTTACAGTCATCGGGGAGTTGGCGGACAGCATGGAGCATTGGGTCAAGAATAGTCAAAATGAATTTGGACAACTGCCACCGAGTCATTTCGTGAATCCAATCCAGGTAGGTGCACGTCTAGACAGATCCATGCGAGCAACATGTTCCATTGACGTTCACTTCGTACCAGGGACCTGATCGCCCCCGCCTTATCCTGTACCTGAGGGACGGCCATCCCATTTTGTTAGTTCACCTGCTCCGGATGGTGATTGCTGTGCAGAGAGAAGACAGGAAAGATGCCGAAGAACAGACCCTGAACGCCCAAAGATTGCTCAAAGGGATTACGAGTGATCTGACAGAGGCAATGACGAAAGAAGACTGCACCAATTTGCTCAGAAGGGAACAATTCTTTGAGGAAATCGTCAACGCTTTAGAAGTACGTTGGTGTGGTAACGTTACCGACTGAACTCAGTACAGTGACTGTTGCCTTTACCCTAAAACTCATGCGTATGCAACGTTACTGCCTGCCGTCGCTGTACTGGTTCCTCTTCATTTCAGTCATGCCATTTCATCTGCACAATGTGCGGAGTCTGCAAGACGTTGCTCAGCGGAAAGACTCAGGGTCATAAGAAGGGCAAGAAAAAGAAGGAGTCCAGTCCACTCATGGTGAGTAAGTTAGGTGACAGGTCAAGGTCGATCGTCACTAGTTGTAAAGTCTAAACTACCGTTTGCTACTCCATGCCTTTTCAGAGTGCCTTCATCACCAGCTTAAATTCATTCTTGGACTGCGTGGAAGACCGTTTGTCAAAGGTCCAGGACGTGATCTCTGACTTGATGAAGGTGACAGAGCTGGACAAGATTTGTACTCAGAAGCTCTCCGATCTATCAATAGGAGATTTAAAGCAGTTGAAGGAACAAGAAACCAAGGCTCTAGACTCTCTGCAGGAAGGAGTCGCAAAATCGTTAGACAGCAGCTACCAGTATTCATTCTGGGAACTTCAGAGTGTTATTAAGAAGAAACTCAACTACGCGAAAGCCCTGAAGAGCTAAAAGTGACTTCAGTCTTCCCTTGTCCTACACTGCTCGTGAGTTTCCTGTTGGTGATAACGTCCGCAAGTGCTTGCTTATACCATGCTTGTAGATCAATTATGGACTATAAGTGCCACCACCGCCACTTTTTTTACTTTTTCAGTGCAAAAGCACTCTTCAATCAGGATGTACTGTAATGTTTGCGCTACCAGTCGACAGCCAATATAATCGGCGCAGGTACTGCATACCGTACGTACCACGCATATGCAGCAGGTGCAACAGTATGCAGAGGGAGAGACGTACGGACTATTACTCATGTCATTTCTTGCGTCGTCTGGTAGTGGTCGTCGTCTGCCCCGTCTGTGCCTTTGGGTCATTCTTTTCCAGTGAATCAGTCGCAATCAACACTTGGCGCTGGCTGTACAAAGCCCTCCGCATATAAACTTGCCCAGGCCGTTGGGTGGCCGACGATCCCTCCTCTGTCCCTTGTGTTGCCGTTCCTCAGCGAGGAGCTGTTCGACGAGTAGGATCAGGGGTATGGCATAAAGGGAGGAAAGAAGGAGTTATCAGTCGACTATTCACTATTTCTGCCAGCGTCCCTGAGATTTTTATCTAATCGGTCGAAGATCTCTCGTGCTAATTGCGGCACAGATCGTTTTCTTCTTCAACGGCTAAGGGTGTGTCTGATGCATGAGTAGAAAAGAGCCCGTGCAGAGACTGCGTTATGGCCAGAAGTCCTGGCATCCAAAGCCGGAGGGGATGGAAGATGGTCGGGGTGTCTGCTGCATGACGACCACATCCGCCAGAGCGGCGACTTCGTCTCTACCCAAGCGAGCTACAAACATAAAGGATCACTTCCCATTACGCTGGAGCCAAAACTGCATTTTTGCGGAAGGTCTCGGCTGCAAGCAGTGGGGATGTCGCGCCAACACTTGGTTCGGACGACTTCTACGGACTGCTGTCTGAGCTGAAGAAGCAAAGGAAGCCTCAGGGGCGCAGGGTCTCAGCTGCGGACGACGGCAGCGTCATCGTGGTCGAGAGAAAAATCTGGGTGAGGACTTTTCAGGCGTCCGAGGGGTCCCAGGTCGGGGAAAAGAGGGTGGCGGACCAAATAAATGCTGCCGGACTTGAGGAAGCATCAAGTCCTTTTGACCCTGGCAATATTGTACGAGTACCCTACGAATTGATTGTACGAGGACTTGGTTGAAACAAAAATCTTTTCGCGGAGTACGTTATATACTTCAAATGTTCGCACAGAAAATCTTTAGAAGAGTGCAGCAAACTCGGCTCTAACAATCTTCTGAATCGTACGGTCTGTGATAAGCACGGGGCGGTTCTGCTCATCCCCATCTTCATCGTCTCCTTCTTCTTCAGGATGTAAAAAGTCCATGTAGTTCGTCCACGTGTAGTCCCAGTACCTTGGATCAGCCCTTGGATCAATGGGCTTATTGAGCGGCTCGACAGCAGTGGTGCTGTAAAGAGAGAGCGTCGACTCCATCATGGCGATGGCATCAGGGTAGCTGAAGGCCAAGTTATTAGTCTCGCATGGATCGGCGGTGACGTTGAATAAGCACACCTACGCGGTACGAACAGTATCTGTAGCGGTTGAGCTGACATCGAGCTAGGTCACTGACGGTCGAACTGACGCGCGCAAGAGTGTCCTGTTTTACACGTCCCAGTTGCTCACCTGCTGCAGTAGATTGCAGGGTTCTCTGGCGTGCGGCTCCTTCTCTGTGCATTTCACTGACACCTCACTCCTCAAGCGCTGTATTCCTTGTTCGTCCGGCATCTTCATGCCAATCTGGTCCATGGCCTGGGCGGCCTGGCTCTCCAGCACTGATCCAATGTCGTAGCTCAAGTTGGAACTCCTTCCACTCGGACCGTACCAATCGTCCCAGCGACCGTGACTACTAGAGCCTAAAGTCCATGGTTGCACACTTAAGTTGACAGTGCATCAGCTCCCACACACCTCTGGTGAACTTCCAGTCTCCTACCCTGACCGACGCGAAGAGTCGACGGTCGTCAATGTTATGTAGCATGAGATTTCTCGGCGACTGCTCGTCCTTGGACAGCGCCGTCCACATGTCCAAGCCGTCCATTGCCGGGAGATCGCTGGGGCGTCCGCCTGCGCACGAGAACATGTTCACAATCTTCAACGCTGTGAGAAGCGTGTTAACCTGCAGCGGAGTAAAGCGTAGGTAGCCAGTCCTGCACGTTCATCATCTGCTTGGCCACTCTGGAGCGCGACTTCAGGAGCGGCGACCACAATAAGGCGGAACCTCGAACGCCGCCCTCCCACAGACTGTCTTTCACCTGAAAGAGCCATTACGCCAAAGCAACTCAAGATCGTGGTATTGCTCACCCCCCGAAGCGGCCAGTTGGACGCCGCATTGTCGTCGAAACCAGCCGCTGGCCCGCCATTGTCTGTGGTGAACACGATGATGGAGTTTTGAAGCATGTCTTTCTGTTGCAGGGCGGCCACGACGCGACCCACACTGTCGTCCAGCTTGCTAAGCATCCCGGCGAAGCGGCAACGTTGCTCATCGGGAATGGAGGTGCGGAACCGGTCGACAACGTCACTGGGCGCCTTATGCCAGCAATGATCCGGGATGAGTTATTAAGTATACATAGTGACATAATGTGCTAATGTCAGTCACCATAGACAATTAACTCATAAAACGTGTAGCTCATGCCTGGGTCATGCCAGGTTTGGGGCTAAATTACGTGCATACTCTGGCTTCAGGAGAGGTTCAGCTGCATCTTGCCTCTAGTTCATGGGAGTGGCCTCAAATCATGCCGGTTAGATTCCAAAGATTATTAGCTTCAATCATACTTGCAGCGGCGCATAAGTGTTCCCCGAGTGCACAGCCAAGTGCGCAAGGTACAGAAAGAGGGGTCGCGCTTGATCGTGCTTGTGGATGAGATTGACTGCCTCGTCTGTGAAGATATCTGTGGCGTAGGTACCGTAGTCGGACCAAGACACGCTGAGGTTGCGGCGGAAATCATAGCCCCAACCTTGCTGCACAAGAGGCAAATAAGCTGCAACCGGGATGTGCGGTGGATGACGGTGCTCTTTTACCACTTCGCCATATAGTTCCTGCGCTGTGTGATCGTAGTAGTCTTCGTGCCCCGTCCAGTAACCCACGTGGGACTCAAATCCTCGCCTCGTGGGTGTATAATCCGCCCTGTAGCTCCCCAGATGCCACTTGCCCACGCTGTGGCTGGTGTAGCCCAGGTCGTTGAGAAATTGCGGCAGGAGCTTAAAGCGCAAAGGCAAAGCATAGGGGGCCGCTCCGACCAAGACACCGCTTTGGAGACCTAAAAGCAACCTCTAGAGAGGTTTAGGTAACATTAGCGTTCTCTTGGAGCGCTACCAGTGTGAATCGGATGCATTCCAGTCATGAGAGCGCTCCTGCTGGGCGTGCAGATGGGGTCGACGTAATAGTTGTGCAGAATGAGTCCACTGTATGCGAGGGCATCGATGTTGGGAGTGGGGATCTGGTCGGAGCCGTGAAAGCCGACGTCATTCCATCCCTATGAACAGACAGCGACAACAACCGTCAATCGGCCAGCAGGAGCAACAAGGGTAATTTTTCGCGCCAGCTGCATCATTGGCAGATGAATTGCTATTGTCGTCCTCCCACTTTCAGCCTTTACACGCGCTAATTTGGACATTGGCGTTACGGCTGACGGCGTTGTCGGCGCCGTCCGAGCAGTCAGTCTCTTACCAAGTCATCCGCCACAATGACGACAATGTTCGGCTTCCTCGATGACGCCACGACCGTCGCAACCAAGAAGAAAATGTGCAACACTAACTTGGCAGAGGTCATTTTTTTCCGCACTACAATAACATTAGTCTGTAAACTATTTATTGAGACTGGAGGCTGAAGAACAATCCTCGACATCAAGTGTTTATCCTTAGCAGAACAAGTTTTCTTTGTCTTATCCACCTATTTGTTCTGGGCGGGCATTATGACTCTCTCGATGTATTGGACGAGTATTACAACGTTAGAGCAGGCACAAAGTGAGTCAGGATGCATCTTGAGTTGTCCCAAGGCTGCGTCGAAGGCCGTCAAAAAGGCCAAGAAAGTCCGCTTATGTTGCACAGCATGCCCAGTGCCATGTTTGGAGCCAAGCTAACCTACACACGTGAGGTAACGGACCAAGTCCACGGTTTTGCTTTGAAAACTGCTTCGTCTCAGCTTAAATCGATCATCTGGCATTATACAACCGACGATTTCTTTTTATTTGCCTTGATCCACCCCCTCCCTCTCCACCCGCAGGTGTGCAGAACCTTTTGTTATCCTCGTCGTCCGCTCGTTCACCACCTGCCGGTCACGTGACCAAACGACGCTCGCTTCTCTGAAAGTAAAAACGTCGCTTCTCAACGCTCGAGGGGTGCAGACGTGCCAAGATGAGGCTCCTCTTATTTCTCTTCGCGTTACACCAGTGCGACTCGTCCGAGGTTGACCTGGAGGCTCAGGTGAGCTCGCTGAAGCAGTCCATGCACCTCATGTCGGAGCAACTGGGCTCCTGCCTGGAGACGATCGAGGCTGTGAGGCAGGTCGAGAACGATCACGTCACCATCCATTGGATGCAGCAGCTGGTGACGCGGATCGAGGAAAAGCAGAGGTCGCTGGAGAAGGACGTGGAAGAGTGGAGGCAGAGGCAGCGCACGGCAGAGCAAGGAATCAGGGAGCTCATGAAGATCGCATTCACGAAGGCCTCAAGAAAGGTACGTTATAAAAATTGTTATGCTACACCCTGGACGCGCTAATGCTTCAATATCCTCGATTCTAGAACGCGCATCCGTGGAAGAAACGCAAAATCAGAACAAGAAAAGACGTGGAAGATGCTCTGATGGAGATGGGCGAAGTGATTGCGACCATTCTGGAGGAAAATGAGTCGGGGATCAGGCACACAGGCAAAAGATAAGACTCCTCAACGGATCGTTTTTCTAGGGATCTTCTAGTGCAGGCTTGCACGAGTGCCAAAGAAGCAAGCTATAAACGAGCTGCCATATTTGTGAGTCAAACTTGGACAAGTTTACATATAGTAACTTACAGCATAAGTACAAAACTGACATACTGTAAATTATGTACTTATGCACGGTAGAGCACATGCACATCTACCGATATACGTGTTTGTAGCGCAACTATAAGCTAAAATCTAAGTCATAGCTACCCTGGAAATACAATACAACTTAGCACGACGTCGTATAAGTGACAGTTAATAAATGTTGTACTTGTCGAAGCAAGAAGTAGACTTGCTGGCTAAAGAACTGTGGCGTAAATGTTTCACTATAAACCCACGTAAATGAGGCTTCTACTGCCGAACAAACCTCTGAATGTTCGTTCGGCTGGATCTATTTGAACTGTTGTACCTGCACTGTGTACTCTGAGATGCGACCAGAGATTGGATTGACGGAATGTCAGCTCTAGTTAGAGGAGGGTATAGTACTTAGAGAGGATTTTAGTTTAGCTGTTGCCTAACGTCAGTACACAAATTATCTTTGAGAGTTTCAGTGCATCCTTTACACCATCTCCCCCGTCACCAACCTCATCAGGGAGCGTTTGGTCCCTCGTCTGCCAAGGTAGACCGCCTTTTGCCTTCATGTCTCAGTCATGGCTGCAATCTTATTGACGGTTCGTCAATAAGTATTCGAAAGGAGAGTGTTCAGCTGCGGTCTGGACTTGTCGAAGATCTTGTGTGGCCTCACTAGGATAGCTGGGAAGCCTATGAAGTGCAGAATCCAGGAACTGGCCAGCATGGTATCCGGACAATTCATCTACGGAGTATCGAAAATCTACTTGTCTCAGCTAGAGTGACGAAAACTGTCCGCTAGGTTTTGTGACCCAATGAGCATTTTTCCGAGTGCCGAGAATGGGTATTAATTGGTTTGAGTTAAACAGTTAAACTTGGTGGGAGGGAAGGAAGTTGGTGAGCAGGACGCCACCGCTGCTGAACGTGGAGAATTGGGACACGACAGAGAGCTTGGCGCCGAAGCTGGTGGATAAGTCGAAAGGTAAGATAGTAAAATATTTGGTACGGATATCGAGAGCCTACGATAGATGTATTGGACACCCTGTTACTATTACAAAACCATATGGAGTTAGGATATGCAGCTGCGGGGTCTTTTGATGCTGAAGACCTTGGATGTACTCGTTCAGTGGGATCGCTGGAAAGCCGATCTGATACAATATCCTTGAATTGAACTGCGACGTGGTGGCTACCTTGCTCCGGGCTGGCTTCCCCTTGCGGCGAACCAGGACGTCGGAATCTGCTGGGGCATGCATACGTTGAGTATGGCTTTTTCTTCTCTGGCTACCACCAGGAGGGGTCAGCATTGCGATTAACATTCACACCATTAACAGAGGAAAGCCTTTCTTAGGTGCTTCAGAAAAAAAAACTTAAAACCCTGTACGATGTTAAATTTTTCCACGTCTACTTTATTACTGCTTCATTTCGACGATCACCTGGACCATCGTCTTTGTCTTTAAATGCCACGACATGCTGGAGCTTGATGCCAGACTCGGGAAAGACGTTGATATTGTTCACTTGAATGGTGGGAAGCACCACGTCTCCTGCACCGGTCGGAGGAAGCACCAGGCCTTCGCTTGACACCTCGTACCTTACCCGAGGCTCTTTTCTACTCAGGGACACGCGACATTTGGTGACCTTGGCTGGCGGGAGACCGTTCAGCCTCGACCACTCCATCCCTGTCGACGAGAACGGTGCATTGAGGTTCACTCCCTCGCACTGCTTGTACCACCAGCCGCTCTGAAAGTGAGATCAACCTAACTATATGACAGGACTACCAGGTACACGTCGGAAATGTCAGTACCCTGCTGGCCAAGGCACAGTTTTCACCGGACTCGTCATTGTCACGATCACTAGTACTGAATTTTGCAAAGGGGAGCAGCGCGTCGGCGAGGCCTTCAGATCTGAAGTCGCCCACGAAGAGGCAGAAGCCCTCTTCTTCTCTGCTGAGAGACACTCGACCATAGACCGCACTGAAGTGCTGAGAATGCTCATCCCAAAAGTCAATGATCAACTCATAATGGAGATTCTTCGTGGCAGTCAGAAGACCATGTAGGTTGTCCAAGCCAAGCCAATGGTCCCCTGAGAAAAGAACATGCGTGGGGTAGGTAGTTTGGACGTCACGGACATCTACATATGCAACGAAGAGTTGTCCCGACTGTATGTAATGCACGTATGTTCATATGATAAATCCATAGTAGGTAGTATTTAGAGTTTACCTTGAATCTTTCCGAATCCCTCTTTGTAATGAGCCCATTCCAGATTGAAATCTACTGCTCCGTCCACTCTCAGTTGGATCACCGTCAGTCCGGCGGAGCAAAGAACTTGAACTGGACCTTGGCCGCGCGGATGAATGACTTGAGGTCCATCGGGTAGCTGCTGGTACTCGTTTCCACTGCAATCTAGAAGCAGCCTCCAGATTAGTGTGCCCAACCGCTGTAACGGTTTTATCCATTCGCGTGGCAGTGGTGAAACCTTCTGCTAGTGGTTGCAGACTTGTTCCTCCCAGGTGCAGTACATGTACATGGGGTCCGCGTGGTGACGTCATACGTAGAACTCGGTCCGACGCAGAAAAGATTTTGGAGGCCGGAAAACTCGCCACATTCTTAAGAACGAACAGCAGTGGTGATTATGAATTGTGGAAAATGCTCCCTCATAGTTGCACCTCATCAAATTCATCCAGTCTGTCCAGGCAGTTCTTTTTAATGGCGTCCACTCCTTCACTCAGTCGATCAAGAGAGCCCGCCAAGCGCCCAAGCACATTCTCATTCCTCAACACTCGGAAGATCACATTATTTGGCGAGAATATGGGGCTGGACACTGCAAGTTGAAAGGAATTAGTATGCACATTATGGTTCCAGCCATTCCGATTCCACGCAGCGGTATTCAAGCGCACTGGAGTTGAAATGTTGCTGTCATATCCCACCTCACCATTGATACCACCTGGGAAGTGCCACAGCTTCTCCCGCTTCCACGGCTTCTCCGTCGTCAAGTTTCGAGCCACCTCTCCGACTTGCTCTTGCAGCTTATGAAAATCTGACCTTGACACGCAAGTACCTTTTAGTTAACCTGTGCCCCACCTTGCTGATACTGGTACAATCATTCCCAGCCAATTGCCAGAAAGCATGTTGATAATATCCATACCTCAGTCCGGCATAGAGATTGTCCAGCCTGTTGATTTCTGATGCCTGTTGTCTCTCTCCAACAGTGCCAGAAGAGTGAGGACGCTGTGGTCTTGACGGTTCCATAGCCTAAGCAAATCATAACTGAAATTCATGCCGTGCCAGTCCAGTCTTTCTTCGTCGCTACCTGCAACGTGGCTGACCTGAGGAGCAACTTGGACACCATCACCTGTATGCTCTCAGTCACTGCCCGTGCTTTCTCCATCATTTGGGCAACAGTATCTTTCAGCTTTTGATGAGAGTCTCTATCATTGTTCAGTTTGCTCTCCAGCTCGGCGGTCTTGCTTCTCGTTTCGTCCAGCAGCTGCGAGGACGACGACTGCTTCTCCGTGACAGCGGTCACGATTTGCAGGAGTTGCTGCAAGTGATCATCATGAGAGTGGAGAACCGACATCACTGTCTCGTTCTGGGCGGCTCCAGGATCTTCCATCTGTTTTGCCCTGCCTGCAGTCTTAATATCGTCTGATTCAAACATCTCTCCAGACAGATCTGGAAGTGTCACTTTACCCCACGAGTGGCGGAACGTCTGCTCGCCAGGTCGTGCAACCTCATCGACTGTCTTCCATGTAATGCCTTGCTTCCTATTTGGTTCAACCGTCGCCTTGGTGTGTGGTTTGTGGACTTCCAGCCAAAGTCGCTGAAACTTTTCTTGTAGACTTTGGCTGCTTTCTTCCTTTAGCCTCATAAGATCTCTCAAGCCTTCCACCGCTTTGCGCAGCCTCATCATAAGGAGGCTGAGTTCTTGGGCAAGCGTGTTCATCACCCTGCCCATCGACTGCTTCTTCGACCTCGATATGACTCTGTTGCTCCTGACGTCATTGCGCAAACTCTCCAGCATGCCAATAAGGGACAGCACTCCGGGCTGTTGAGGTCGGTGATCGCCGTGAAGGCTCTTCGCCAAATGTCCCACCATGTGCTCTACGGTTTCCAGTCCGGCTTCTTGTAGGCTGGGATCTTTCGCCAGCAGGGGCTTCGTTCGATCGGCCAAGTCTGCTACTGCAGCTCCCGTCCTACCCGAGGCCGTCTCCAAGCTGGCCACTCTGCCCAAGACCTGGGCAAACCCCTGGCTCATCCGATCGTCCAGATCCGGCAGCCCCATGGAAATTGTTTCAAGACGGCCAAGTAGCACCGAGTCTAAAAGTGGCTCAAAGCATCGAGTCTGTCGGGGAGGCGGGCGTGGTTCTGCTCATTTGCTTTCTTGAACCTGTCGTTGACTTGAGACACAATGGGCAACAGTTGGGTGAGAGCTTGATGCACAGATCTCAGACTCCGGAGGTGGAAGAGTTGGCTGCATTCTGCATTTCTCTTTTCAAACTTGCAGTCGTCCATAGAGCGAGAGACGCAGTTTCGACTCTCTTTGGCTGCCCTCTGCTCGGGTATATGCTGATCTGCAACTTCTGAGACTTTGGGAGTCGACGAGATCCTCCTATCGTTGCCATCTTGTTGGACCCTGTTCGAGCGTCCAGCGGGGGTGAGGAGAATGCCTATATCGTGATGGACTTGCGCCAACTGAGCTTGCACATTTCGCTCCTCATCTCTGAGCTTGTCATCGTGGGTGGAGGAGGATCGATTGAGGCTTTGAAACTTCCCTGTTAGCGTGTTCACCCGGCCCTTTACATCTTGTAAGACGGTCAATAAGCTCGTCTCCATTTGCTGCAATTCATCTTTCACCCTCATGCTGTTCTACGGCATTGATCCAGAGACATTCAGCCCATTCAAGTCAACTCTCAAAGAGTTTAAGGCTTGTAGCAGTTCCGCAAGCTGCGGTCGACCCAGGTGGTTCGGTTTGACAACCTTCCCTGCAACAGCTTGAAGCCTGTTGACTGCATGTGAGACGTCGTCCACAGCATCCCTGACCTCTTGTAAATTTCTCTGCGCCCCGTCCATCGTGTCCCTGAAGTCGTCCTCCAAGCGGTGCTGCACTCGAGCGATTTGTGAAATGTTTCTGTGTACATTAGTGATCATTGCCTCCACGTGTCCGTGGTCCTGGAGAGCGCTGCGTCGCATGCTCGCCAGGTCCCTGGCGACGCCGTCCACCCGATTGAGCAGCTCTTCCGCTGCCGAGTGCAGAAGCTGCTGCTTATGCTTCTGGTCGTCCGTGAGTCTCATGTGCAACCCTCTGACAATGCGCGCCACTCGAGACAGGCTCGACTGCACCGCCCTCAGGTGATCTCTGCCCACACCCTCGTCGACGTCTGCCCGACTGCGCAGACCAGAAATTTGGCGCGACGTCACGGCCACGGCCTCGAAGAGCCTCTGCACGTGTTGGCGCAGTGCGAGGATCTCGGCAGAAAAGTCTCTCTCCTCATGTCTGGACCTGGACGTACGTTGTTGCTCCAAGGCCGCAATCAGTCGTGCAAGTATCTGGGTCTGCCTCCGATAGCGGCTGCGGATTTCCGCCATGTGACGGATCAGGGATGAGGAATTCCATTGAGAATTGGTGCTTTCTGCTACCTCTGCCTCAAGTGCGTCCAATCGATTTTCCACCACGTCCAATCGAGAGAAGATTGGCTCCGAAGTAGGAAAATGACTGCCATCCCGAATCCTGATAGATTCCACAAAGTGTTTGATGTCGTCCACCACCTCGAACGGCTCTTTCCTCGCCCGCACCATGTGCTTGGCTCTCTCCAACGTGTCTCTGTTGTGGCCAGCCATGAGGTGTGTCCTTACGAGAGAGATACAGCGTAAGCGACCCAGGACAAAGTGCTCATACCCAAGCAAAGTACGCTTACACCAAGTCTTAGAGGTACGTGCCGCGGAGCTCGAGTAGG
>JAAUXU010150908.1_pt1 | contig 63576 bp, 45 predicted proteins | sample 7278151 | NCBI WGS metagenome assembly JAAUXU01 (sample SAMN14350113, study PRJNA611818) | marine sediment metagenome | isolation source: surface marine sediment (1.8m) | place: French Polynesia: Moorea | collected 2018-08
GCTTCTGTTTAAATTAAATTTGTTTCCCAACTATCAATGTTCATCATAAAGTGTTCAGGTGTCAGCTAAAAGCAGGTTTCAGGTGTCAGGTGTCAGTTCAATGTTTCCAGACTTCAACCAGAAGTTTTTAGTTAGTCCTCCGTCCTCAGCAACCATTACCTCGTTTTGATTTATTAGTTATTCCGGGTTAAGCCGAAAATAGACATCTCAGTACCCCTGGAAGACAATACAGGCCGAAAAACGACAAGTCCGATATGGGTGCAGCCCTCCTTTCCGATTATCATCTATTAACCGTAATCTTTTTGCATTTTACTGAAACCTGACACCTGACACCTGAAACCCAAGAGAATTGACACCCGAAACCTGACACCTGAACCGCCTCTGGCGGAACTTCTGGACGCTGCCACCTGCCAGCTAATGGGGTCTTAACATCAATTTGCCCATTGGCTTTTGACGGATGTTGGCAGCGTTCATCAACTCAGGGCGCCATTTTCCGCTGTTAAATAAAGTCGCCTGGTCATCATAATGACGGCTGAGAAAAAAACCGGACTGCCCTGTGGGGTTTACGCTCAGCACACCTGCGGGATTTGAAAAATCAACCACAAAGCGCATGGCCGGGCCGTAAAGCACAGGGTAGCGGCCTTTGGTGTTGAGCCGAAAGGCCAGATTGGCGATGACTTCATTGCCGCCTGGCACTGAAAACGGCCCGACATTAAACACTTTATCCAGCGGTTTTTTTCTGCCCAGCAGGTGTTGATGTTCAAGGGTATGGACTTTGCCCCACTGCCATTCAGAAATGACGGACCCCAGCTGCTTTTCCAGCTCCCGCAGGGCCCGTTCAAAGGATTGCACAAAAATCATCTGGCGGGTTTCTTTTATGTCTTTGGTGTGGATGTTATCCCACCACAATGATGAATCGTTTTGCAGAATTACCGGCAACGACCGTTTCATCAGATGCGTCGTCAAAAAGATCTGATAATCCGCTGGTCCTAATTCATCGATAAACGTGGTTTCAGCAATCAGCGCCAGAAGCTTATAAAATAGGGTAGGGCCGACAGCGTTTATGGTGTGGTCACCATCCCATTGCTCAAGGATCCGATAGGCCTCTGCGGCCAGCGGTGTATGGGTGAGCTGCGCCGGACCACCGATGGTTCCTAAGATTTCTGCGGTCATTTCGGGCAGTGCCGGCGATTGGCTATCGGTACCCATATTTTTAACCGCCTCAACTGACCACCGGTTGCGTGCTTCCAAAAGGGCCTCGATGCGACGGGCGCGATGATCCGGTGCGTAATAGCCGGGATAAAGTTTGTCCGTAAAAGTCTGCGGTTGATTGTTGGCTGAATACACATAACCATTCGGCGGATTTTCCGAGTGGGGATTGTCCTTAAAATCATAATACCCCAGCGGTTCATCTTTGCCGCTGGCTCCGTCGAGAAACAGTTTGGAATTCACATGCGCGGGTCGCTTCACGAGACGGGCGGCGGCCCACCAGGCAATGTTTCCGGATGTATCGCCATACATGATGTTAAGCCCCGGTGCATCAACCAAAGCGGCAGCGCGGCGCATCTCATCGATATTCTTAGCGTGGGAAAAATGATAGGCCGCCTGCAGCGCTGTGCTCGGGAATTGGTTTAACGTCCACCACAGTGAAATGGGATCAGATGTCATAGCCGCCAGCGTGTCATTTACGTCATTCAGCAGTGGGCCATGGCGTGATTCCCGCACCTTAAACGTCACATCTTCGGCAAACCGCACCTGAATCGTTTCACTCCGAATCGTCAGATCCTCCCAGTGATCATCGACCCAGACCTGATCGGTATTTTCGGGATTGGCGCGCTCTTTATAAAAATCGACATCATCATTGTGGAACATGGTCAATCCCCATGCAATAGAGCGGCTGCGTCCCACCAGACCAAAGGGGATCCCGGCGGCATAAAAGCCGTAAAAGCTGTTGCTCGGATATTCAAGATGGGCTTCATACCACACGGATGGTTGGGTAAACACAATATGGGTATCGTTGGCCAGCAGTACCTTTCCCGAGGCGGTTTTTTGCCCCGAAATCACCCAGCCATTGCTGCCGATCCATGCGGCAGCCGGCAACCGCTCGAGAATCGGCGAAATGGCCGCGCTGATGGCGGCTGCCGATGAGTTGAAATTTGATCGATGAACCGGAATTTTGCGGGCGCCGGCCGGCCAGCCCAGCTCCCAGTCTTTCAGGTACGACCAACCATACGCTTGGTGCACCTTGGCGACCAGCGGGTCGGTACGAAAGGCCTGGGAAAAGCCAAAGGCCATGAATCCAGCGACCAGGAATATATCCTGAGGGGTAAATTTTTCTTTGGGAATTCTTAAGATCGTAAATTCAATCGGCGTTTTGCCTTTTTCTATAAACTGGTTAATGCCGTCTAAATAGGCCTGCGCAGCTTTTTGGTAAGGGCTGCCACTATCACGGCTCAGCTTTTCTGCCGATCGCCTGGCACTCTCGCCGATTCCGATAGTACGGAAGAATCGATCTGTTTTCACCAGTTTTTGACCGAGGATTTCCGCCATGCGCCCAGCGGCAATCCGCCGCATGATCTCCATTTGGAAAAGGCGCTCCTGCGCATGGACATAACCCAGTGCAAAATAGGCATCGGCCTCATTTCTGGCATATATATGCGGTACGGCCCAGTCGTCAAAATAGACGTCCACTACCCCGTGAAGGCCTTTAAGCACCAGATCGCCTGAATATTGCGGTTTCAGTTGTTGCAGATAAATCACCCCCCCGACCATCAGAAGCACCGCCAGCAGTAGGGTGATCCATATCATTTTGGTCAACAGTTTCATTTGAATATGACTAAATTACGGTTGCAGCGCTTGACGCTCAACTCTGTTTTCTCTATAATCGCCTGAACCTGAATAAAGCTTTCACTATTTATAAATATCTGAATTTGTAAATATTAAGGAAATCTACGGTCGGCCACACGACCACTTAACCCCATGCGGCTGAAGGTGGCTGTTGTGATCGCAAGCGATAGCATGTTGTTTTAGGTTGTGCAAGCAGATACCCGTGTCAGCCAAAGCCGCACATTCAAGGTGTAGACAACGGGTTGACGCTATTTTAAGGATTCAGATCAGATGGATGCAAACGACGATAAATGGCTAAAACACTTTTAGACCGATGTCTGATTTAAATACCATCATTGTTGAAATTGGCTTAACCAACATGCTTTTGATTGGTGTGGGGGTGATGTTGATCGCCGCCCTGATTTTGCTAATCGTTTTGATTCGGCGCCGCGAAATCAGCGCGCGGGAATTTTTCGACAGTCTCGAAAAACAGCAGGAGCATGGCGAACGGTTGGTCCGGGATGAATTTACCGCCAATCGTCAAGAAGCTGCCGGCAACGCCAGATTGGCCCGCGAGGAAATCGGCAGTGCCTTGAAATTTGCCAGTGATTCCCAGCTTAAACAAATGCGTGAAGTCGCCGGTATGCAAAAAGATCAGCTGGATAGTTTTTCCAAGCAGCTGCTGGAGATGACGCAACTGAATGAACAAAAATTTGACGCCATGCGCAAAGCCGTTGAAACCCAGTTGCGAACATTGCAGGAAGACAATAGTCGCAAACTTGAGCAGATGCGCGCGGTGGTGGATGAAAAATTGCAGTCGACGCTGGAAAGACGGCTGACAGATTCCTTTAAACAGGTCAGTGAGCGCCTGGAGCAGGTGTATAAGGGGCTGGGAGAGATGCGCAGCCTGGCTACCGGTGTGGGGGATCTGAAGAAAGTACTGACCAATGTCAAAACCCGGGGCACCTGGGGAGAAATCCGTCTCAGCCATATACTGGAGCAAATCTTGACGCCGGACCAATATGCCGTCAATGTGGCTACCAAAAAAGACAGCAGCGAGCGGGTGGAGTTTGCCATCAGGCTGCCCGGCCCGGATTCGCATCCGGAAAAAGTGGTGTGGCTGCCCATCGATTCGAAATTTCCCCAGGAGGATTACCAGCGACTGCTGGATGCCCAGGAGGCCGCCGATAAAAACCTGGCGGAAAAATCCATTAAAAGCTTGGAGATGCGTGTAAAAGCCGAAGCCAAGGCCATCCGGGAAAAATATATCGATCCTCCCCAGACAACTGATTTTGGGATCATGTTTTTACCGGTGGAGGGCCTGTATGCCGAAGTGCTAAGGCGCCCGGGTTTATGCGACAGCCTGCAAAGAGAGTATCGCATCGTGGTGACCGGGCCGACTACCTTGGCGGCGCTGTTAAACAGCCTGCAGATGGGATTTCGCACCCTGGCCATTGAGAAACGATCCAGTGAAGTCTGGGAATTACTCGGGATTGTCAAAACCCAATTTGACAAATTTGGAAACGTATTGGCCAAAACCAAAAAGAAGCTGCAGGAGGCCAGCAACACCATTAATCAGGCCGAGGTGCGCACCCGGGTGATTACGCGCAAGCTGAACAAGGTACAGGAATTGCCCAAAATGGATTCGGCCAAACTGATAGAATCGGTGGCCATTGATGACGATGAAGAAGTTGAGACGGATTCCTAGATGTTTCAGGTGTCAGGTGTCAGTTCTAAGGTTCAAAGGTTCAGCGTTCAAAGGTTCAGAGGTTTGATAACTGCTTCATACGAGCCGATGTCAAAAAAGACAGTTGACATAACCCTGAACCTCTGAACCCAGAACCTGAATGCTGTAGAAATTGAAATGCTCTGAACATTCCAATATTGAATTTAAGAAGGCTCTGCATGAATGTGAACCCATCTAGCAAGCTCGACTCCCATGACCGGCGAATTCTGTTGAATACCTGCTATGGTCATTTTATGAGCCATTTTAACATGCTGGTTTTCCCCGCCCTGGTGTTGCCGCTGATGGCACGCCTGGACATGCCCATGGCACAGGTCCTGTCACTTAGCTTCTGGATGTATCTTCTGTTCGGACTGACCGCTTTGCTCTGGGGGCTTCTGGCGGATCGCTTCGGCGCCCGACCCCTGCTGCTTATTTATTTTTTGGGAGCGGGTTTTGCCAGTTTTGCGGCCGCTTTGTGGCTGGATACCCCGCCTTTATTGAGTACCGCGCTGGCGGCTCTGGGCTTCTTTTCCGGAATTTACCATCCGGCAGGTCTGGGGCTGATATCCAAGGAGATGTCGCGTATCAGCATCGGTATGGGATATAATGGAATGTTTGGTAATTTAGGTCTGGCTATGGCGCCGCTGTTGACCGGCATCATGAATTGGCTCTGGGGCCCCCAGGCCGCCTATGTGTGTCTGGGCGCGCTGAACCTGGTCGGCGCAATGCTGATGGTAGCCTACCCAATTAGCGTATCAGGCGCCGACACCGCCAAAGAAAAAAGCGATGGAAAGGGCATTCTGGGCGCCTTTATCATTCTGCTGGCCGCTATGATGCTGGGTGGCATTGTCTATCGGGGTGCCACGGTGATTTTGCCGGCTTACTTTGAATTAAAGACCCCCATGCTGTATCAATGGCTGACTGCGGCAAGCCAGGACGGAATTTCACAAAACCTGGTGGCAACCACCATTACTTCGATTATTTTCCTGATTGGTGTTTCGGGGCAATTCAGCGGTGGGCAATGTGCCGATCGCTATGATCCGGGCATATCCTATTTAATTTTTTTTGGGATTGCCGGTCTGGCGGCTTTCTGGATGGCCCTAACGCGGGATTTGCTGCTCGTCGGTCTGGCGGTGATATTTTTCTTCTTTTTGCTCGGGATGCAGCCGATTGAAAACACGCTGGTGGCCAGATTTGCCCCTAAACGATTTCATCATTCCGCTTTTGGTGCCAAATTCGTGTTGACCTTTGGTGTCGGGTCTCTGGCTGTAAAGGGCGTGGCTGCCATTGAAACAAGCTTTACGATTGAAACGGTATTTATCTGTCTGGCAACTGTTGCCGCCATGGCGCTGGGATTTATCGGATGGCTAATCGCAACATGCAGCAGGCGCGATGTGTGCGAGGGGAGCATTCCCGCAGATGCCCAGTTGCCGACCACCAAAGCCTAAGCCAAGTCCAACGGGCCTGTATCTATATCTAATATGACCACAAAGGCACAAAGCGCACAAAAAAGATCAAAACAAGTAAAACACTTTGTGGTTTCACGAAATGTAAAGACACTTTCTGGAGTAGACCATGTCGCCACCCGTCTATTGGGCCGATAAATATGTTGAAAACAAACGTACCGCCACTGAAGCCATTGCCTTGATCAAACCGGCCCAACGCGTATTTATCGGTTCATCCTGCGGAGAACCCCAGCATCTGGTGCGGGCCCTTTCCGAAGCATCCAACACTTTCAAAGACATTGAGATCAATCGACTGATGACCATGGAAACCACTCCGTTGACGCTGATTGCCGATAAAACCCGCGATCAGAGTCTCAATATTCGGTCGTTCTACCTGGGCTCGGCAAAACCCAAGGCCATTGCCCGCAACAAGCGATTTATCACACCGATCAATCTTTCCGCGGTGCCGCGATTATTTAAAAGCCGGCTGCTGCCGATTCACGTTGCGTTGATTCAGGTGTCCCCGCCGGATGATTTTGGCTGGATGAGTTTGGGGGTATCAGTGGACATCACCCTGGCGGCTGCGCTGTCCGCCGACCTGGTCATTGCCCAGGTCAATAGGCACATGCCCCGGGTGCTGGGGCGCAGCTTTATGCATGTCAACGACGTGGATGTGTTTGTCGAACATGACGAGCCCCTGCTGACCATCGGGGAAGCGCCGGAACTCAAAGCGGCCAATGATATTGGACGCTTGATTGCACGCTTGATCGAGGATGGCTCCACGATGGAAATCGGGTTGGGATCCACCCATCAGGCCACCCTGCTGGCATTGGCGGATAAAAATGATCTGGGCATCCACACCCAGTATATAACCAATGATATCATGCATCTTTTTTCGCGGGGCGTGATTACCAACCGCAAAAAAGGCTATAACGAAGACAAAATCGTGGCATCGGGTGCCCTCGGTACTGAAGAGCTGTATGAATTCTTAAATGACAATCCGGCCATCGAATTTTATCCTTCCGATTATGTCAACGACCCGATGCTGATTGCGCGTCACAACAAAATGGTCTCTATGAACGTTGCCATGAGCATTGATTTGACCGGCCAGGTGGCAGCAGATGCGCTGCCCTACAATCATTTTTCCGGCATCACCGGGATGCTTGATTTTTTGCGCGGTGCGGTTCAATCCCCGGGGGGCAAGTCCATTATGATGCTGCCGGCTACCGCGCTAAAAGGACAAAAGAGCCGTATTGTGCCCCAGCTGGATGATGAGGCTGTGGTGGTCCCCAGAGGCGATGTGCATTATGTGGTCACCGAATACGGCGTAGTGAATTTATTTGGCAAAAGCTTGCAGGAAAGGGCAATGGCCATGATCAGCATAGCGCATCCGGAGTTTCGGGATGAGTTGTTTCATGAAGCCAAAAATATGGGGCTCTTGAGTGCCGAACGAACCCTGAATGAATCCGTTCACGGCGTCTACCCCATTCATCTGGAGGAAACGGTCGAAATCGGCAACGAGGCCGTCACTATCAGACCTGCCAAGCCGGTGGATGAACGCCGCATTCAAGAGCATTTTTACAACCTGGACAAAGATGATGTTGTCAGCCGTTTTTTTCACGAAAAAACCAGTTTTGTTCACGATGACGTCAAAGGGGTGTCCTTGATTGATTATATCAATGATCTGACCATCCTGGCGGTCGTCGGCGAGTTTGGTTTTGGCCAGGTGGTCGGGATCGGTGAATGCCTGTTTGATCCTGCGAGCAATGAGGCTGAGGTTGCCTTTTCGATCAGCAAGGCGTATCAAAATAGGGGTCTGGGCAAAATTTTGATGGAAAAGCTGGCATCCGCGGCGCGCGACAATGGTATTGTCGGGTTGGTGGCCTATACCTCAACCCAGAATAGAGGCATGATCAAGCTGTTTAAATCATTGCCTTATAAAGTCGACAGTTTTTTTGACGGCGATATGCTCAAGCTGAGCTGTAAGTTCAATAAACCTGCGTAGCCAAGGTTTTGAAGGTTCAGGGTTCAAAGTTTCAGAAGTTCAATGGTTTGGCCGCTGGTAACTTGCTTCTTGCTGCTGGCATTTTCTCTGACCAGCTGCCAGAAGCAAGAAGCCACTGATTTACCGGCTTCCAGTAGCCAATAGCCAGAAGCATATGACTAACCCAATACCAAAAACAAGTGACCCAGTGAAGGAAATCTGAGATGACAATCCACAAGATCACTTTTTTACCGCATGAGGCCGATATTGAGGTGCCCAAGGGCGAAACAATAATCCATGCTGCCATGGAAGCTGGTGTGCATGTGAATGCCTCCTGCGGCGGAGAAGGCGTCTGCGGTAAATGCCGCGTTCGGATCGAGGAAGGGACGGTTGACGGCGGCATCAGCGAAAAGATCAGTCAACAAGACCAGGAAAAAGGCTTTCGACTGGCCTGCCAGGCCCAGGTGAAAAGTGATCTGCTCGTTCGCATCCCGGTTGAGTCCGCCATGGATGCCAGTGCTTTGCGCAGCCAGATGGCGCCGCGTAAAACCGCGCACATTCAGGAAATGGATTTTGATGAGTTGAAGGAAAAAGGCCTGTTTGTGGCGCCGGTGGAAAAAAAGTTTTTGCAGCTGCCAGAACCGACGCTGCAGGACAATCTGTCGGATATGACGCGGCTGATCAGCTATTTAAAGGCACAACACGATGAGCATCGTTTGGACGTGGCCCTTTCAGTAATTCGTAAAATTCCGGATATCATCCGGCAAAAGGATTTTGAAGTCACCGCCACCCTCGTGCGCCCGGTTCGCGATATCGGCAAAACCCGCTTGATCAACGTTCAAACAGGAGATACCACCGATCGCAGCTATGCAATTGCCATGGATATCGGGACCACCACCATTTATGGGCAAGTGATCGATCTTATCAGCGGTGCTGTTATGGCCGAGCACGGGGAATTCAACGGCCAGATCAGTTATGGGGAGGATGTCATTTCCAGAATCGTGTACGCTGAAAAGCCGGACGGTCTGCAGCGCCTGCATGAAGTTGTGATGAAAACCATCAATAAAATATTGGACAAGATTATCGAAAAATCCGGTATTGATCATGAGGATTTATCGACCATCACCCTGGCTGGAAATACCACCATGACCCAGCTGCTGCTCAAAATTAACCCACGCTATATTCGGCGTTCACCTTATGTGCCGGCGGCAACGCTGTATCCGCCCACCCGGGCCAAAGATCTGGGGATGGCGGTCAGTGATCACGTGTCGGCTCTGGTTTACCCGGCGGTTTCTAGCTATGTTGGCGGCGATATTGTGGCAGGTGTCATGGGCTCTGGCATTTATCGTACGGAAAAGCTAACCCTTTATATGGATGTGGGCACCAATGCCGAAATTGTGATCGGCAACAAAGACTGGCTGGCCTGCGCGGCCTGTTCAGCCGGGCCGGCTTTTGAAGGCGGCGGTCTCAAGTACGGCATGCGTGCCGAAAAAGGTGCCATCGAAGATTTTTCGATCGACCCGGTGACCTATGAGCCCATGATCATCACCATCGGCAATGTTCGACCCAAAGGCATCTGCGGATCCGGTTTGATTACCATGGTGGCCACCCTGTTTGAGATGGGTGTCCTTAACAACCTGGGAAAATTTAATCGCGATTTGGCCACTGATCGTATTCGGGAACATGAAGGGGTTTATGAGTTCGTGCTGGCCTGGAAGGATGATACCCAGATTGACCGCGATGTTGTATTGACCGAAATCGATATTGAAAACCTCATTCGGGCCAAGGGCGCCATTTACAGCGGCTGCATGACCCTGCTGACCGAAGTCGGTATGAACATACAGGATATCGAACACATTATCCTGGCCGGTGGTTTCGGCAGCTATGTGGATTTGGAAAAAGCCATGGTGATTGGGCTGCTGCCCGAAATGGATCCCACTAAAGTCACCTTTATCGGTAACGGCTCGTTGATGGGTGCCCGCATGAGCAGCCTGACCAATCGCATCCGCAAAGATGTGGTCGAGGTGACTGATAAAATGACCAATTTTGAATTGTCCGACACGCCATCTTACATGGATAATTATATTGCCGCCTTGTTTTTGCCCCATACCGACATCAATCAATTTCCCAATTTAAAAGCCCGCCTGGAAGCCCGACAGAAAAACCGATAATGAATCGGATTTATTAAGAAATTGCTATTTAGTGAGGCTCTGCTCTTGACAAAGCTATCCACCCTAGATAAATAGCAATATTCTGCATTTAGCATATGCTGGGGGGACCCCTAGACACGTGATAACCATCGACGAGTGACAGGTTGCAGAAACGTGATTTTGGGGTTCGAAATTACTTCCCACCGCGATAATAAAGACATGATATCTACCGTCTGTAGATTCAATCATACAAAAAAATAATATACGAAAGGGGGCTGATAAAACCTGGAGCACCCGTGGGGGCTTGCTCTGCCGTAGTTAAGGGGATCGTTTCAAGAAACAAATAACATTAATCACCTCAATAGCTGTTGGATAGAGACAAGGAGGTAACATTGGGTTTTGAATTTACGAAAGAAAAATATTCCGGTGCAATAAAGGAAATTACGTTAGGAGAGGGAGATAAGGCCGTCACGGTTGGCGGTGCCGCCTGTTATCCATTTTACAGTTTCGAAGGCGAAATGCCCCATAAACCCAGGGTTGCCATGGAAGTATGGGATATGGAACCGGAGGAATGGCCCGAAGCCGCTTTAAGCCCGTTTAAAGATGTCATCTCAGACCCGGCGGCCTGGGCAAAGAAATGTGTCGATGAATACGGAGCCGATATGATCGTGCTGCAACTTAAAAGCACCGATCCCAACGGCCAGGATGCCGGTGCGGATGCCGCGGCAGCCACGGTCAAAAAAGTCCTCGACGCCATCGACGTGCCGCTGGCCGTCTGGGGCACAGCCAATGTTGAAAAAGATGAGGAAGTGCTCAAGAAAATTGCCGAGGAGTGCCAGGGCGCAAATCTGATTTTGGGCCCGGTGGAGGACAAAAACCACAAGGGCATTGGCGCGGCTGCCATGGGTTTCGGGCATACCATTATCGCTTCATCTCCCATTGATGTGAACTTGGCCAAACAATGCAACATCCTGCTGGAAAACCTGGGGGTCTCGATGGACAAACTAATCATCGATCCCACCACCGGTGGTCTGGGCTACGGTTTGGAGTATTCCTACTCGGTCATGGAGCGCATCCGCATGGCGGCTTTGGCGCAGGGGGATGACAAATTGCAGCTGCCCCTGATCAACAACCTGGGCAACGAGGTTTGGAAATGTAAAGAGGCCAAGCAGCCTGTGGATGAAGCGCCCACTTTGGGCGATCCGGAAAAACGGGGTATCTTGATGGAAGCTGTTGGCGCTGTTGCTTATCTGATGGGCGGTTCTGATGTGCTGATCATGCGCCATCCTGAATCGATTCGGCTGGTCAAAGCCTATATCGATCTGGTGTATGACGGTGGTGTGGCCACCGATGTTCCCGGTATTACCAAACAGTTGGGTGATGTCGATATCGATCTGCTGGCGCTGTCTCCGGATCCGGATCTGACCATCGAAGAGGAAAAGAAAGCCGCACCGGCTGCTAAAAAGAAAGCGGCTCCCAAGCCCGAGAAGAAGGCCGCACCGGCTGCCAAAAAGGAAGCGGCACCTGAACCGGCCAAAGAAGTAGCAGCACCGGCTGCCGCTGCAGCGCCCAAGGCCGAAGCGGCACCTGAAGTGGATGCGGCTGCAAACGCCGAAGCGGCTGCCAAGGCCAAAGCCGAAGCCGAAGCCAAAGCCAAAGCCGATGCCGAAGCGCAGGCCAAAGCCGCTGAAGAAGCCAAAGTAAAGGCCGAAGCCGAAGCCAAAGCCAAAGCCGAAGCCGAGGCCAAAGCGCAGGCTGAAGCGGCGGCTAAAAAGGCTGCTGAAGAAAGAGCCAAAATTGAAGCCGAGCTCGATGAGGTCCGGCAGAAGCGGGTCAAAGAGCGCGCTGACCTGGCGGCCAAACGCGCTGCAGCTGCTAAGAAGGACGCCAAAAAGACAGCGGCCGAGGTTCAAAAATCGATGGCTGAAAAACTCATCGATAATCTGAACTGGATCCATAAACGAAAGTGATAACCGGCTGTCGACGTCGCCGAAGTGTTCAGACACCGACGGTCAACCATAAATCCAATTAGTGGGGAGGAACCACATATGCCAGAAACAACGGACAAGAAACTAGCAAAACCCGAAAAGGCCAAAAAAGTTGCTGACCCGGTGGCGGCTTCAATTGACCAGGCCAGTCAGCAAATGATCCGGCGCGCCCAGGAACTGGGCATCGAGACCGTCTTTGATCGCGCCGTCACCATGAAACCCTGTAATATTGGTATCCAGGGCACCTGTTGTAAAAATTGTGCCATGGGCCCCTGCCGTCTGCCGCTTCCAAAATCCGGCATCGAAGGTGAAGACGAACGCAAGGGACTGTGCGGCGCGACCGCCAACACCATCGCCGCACGCAATTTTGCCCGTATGGTGGCGGCCGGATGTGCAGCCCATTCAGATCATGGGCGCAATGTTGCCGAAGTCTTTCTGGCAGTTGCCAACAAAGAAACCGGTGACTACAAAATTAAAGACCCCAACAAACTGATCGCAATCGCCCCCCATTTTGGGGTGGACGTCAAAGTCGAAGTGGATGGCGAAGAGGTCGACCGCAACCTGGACGAAATTGCCCTCGAAGTGGCTGAAAAAGCCATAGCTGAATGGGGCAAACCTGAAGGCGAGCTGGATTATCTCAAGCGCGCTCCCAAGCCGCTGTATGAACGCTGGCAGAAGCTGGGCGTGCTGCCGCGCAACATCGACCGTGAAGTTGTGGAGATCATGCATCGCACTCATATGGGCGTTGATCAGGACTACAAAAACATCGTTAAACAATGCACCCGGGCTGCGCTGGCCGACGGTTGGGGCGGTTCGATGATGGCCACCGATCTGCAGGATGTCATGTTCGGCACGCCCTTTCCGCTGCAGACCGAAGCCAATCTGGGCATCATGAAAGAAGATCAGGTCAACATTATTATTCACGGGCATGAACCGGTTCTGTCCGAGATGATCGTAGCTGCCGCCCAATCAAAAGAAATGATCGATTACGCCAAAACAAAGGGCGCCAAAGGCATTCAGCTGGGCGGTATCTGCTGTACCGGCAACGAGATCCTGCAGCGTCACGGCGTGCCGCCAGCCGGCACCTTCCTGCAGCAAGAGCTGGCCATTGTCACCGGTGCCTGCGATGCCATGGTGGTGGATGTTCAGTGTGTGTTTCAAAACCTGGCCAATGTGGCCAAATGTTTCCACACCAAATTGATCACCACCCACCCGATTGCCCGCATGGAACAGGACAATGTGACCCACATCGAATTCGATGAGCACCATGCCATGGAAGATGCCAAGAAAATCGTTAAAATGGCCATCGATAATTTCGAAAACCGCGGTGCCGACGTCATGATCCCCGCCCAGAAGGCCGCACAGATTGCGGGTTTCGGCGTGGAGTCGATTCAATATCATCTGGGAGGCTCCTTCCGCGGGTCTTACTACACCCTAAATGACAATATTATCAACGGTCGCATCCGAGGGGTTGCCGGTGTGGTGGGTTGCAACAATGCGCGCAACCGCCATAACGAAGCCCATCTGACGCTGGTCAAAGAGCTGGTCAAAAATGACGTCATCGTTCTGACCACCGGTTGCAACGGCATCGCCTGCGCCATGGAAGGTTTGCTGACACCGGGCGCTGCGCATGTTTACTGTGGGCCTGGTTTGGCTGAGGTGTGTGAGACCGTGGGTATTCCGCCGGTGCTGCACCTGGGCTCCTGTGTGGACAACAGCCGTATTTTACTGGCGGCCACCGAAGTGGTTAAGGCCGGCGGGCTGGGCAATGACCTTCAGGACCTGCCGGCGGCCGGCGCCGCTCCGGAGTGGATGAGCGAAAAAGCCATCAGCATCGGTCAGTATTTTGTGGCCTCAGGTGTCTATACCCTGTTCGGCGTCAATCTGCCGGTCACCGGCGCGCCGGTATTTCAACAGTATCTGTTTGAAGAGCTGGAGAAAATCTACGGTGGCAAGTGGGATCTGGCAGCCGATCCGCTCGAAATGGCGCGCAAAATGATCGCCCATATCGATAAAAAGCGCAAAGAGCTCGGCATCGACAAAGCCCGCGAGCGGGTCCTGATGGACATGGCGGATCGCCAGCGCCTTGAAGCATAAACAAAAACAGGTATGCAGGGATTGCATCCCTCAATTAACAATTTAAAATCCTCAAAAAAGGAGGAAACTGTATGTCTAGGTTAGTTGCATTTGCCGCAATTCAAGGCGGCTACAATGTTGTGTCGCAGGTTGAAGGCGAATACCAAAAAGCGCTGGATACCTTTAACGCAGATACCAAGGTGGGATTTCCCAACACCGCCTACTATCTGCCGGTCATTTATTCGCTGTTGGGAATCAAAGTTGAAACCCTGGAAGACATCAAAAAGCCGCTGGATGTGGCGCGCGAGCTTCTGCCGCCGCACATTAAAGGCATGAACCATCTGCCCTATCTGGGGCCCCTTCTGGATGCCGGCATGGCCACTCTTTTTGCTTTTGAGATCAGAGAGGTCCTGCGCTACTTGAACGAGCCGGATTTTTATCACCATTCCGAGGACATCGATGAGGATGCCGGTAAAATATGGCTGGGTGCTGCCGATGACACTGTTTTCCGTAAACGCGGTGTCGAGTTTGTGGACGGCTCTGCTCCGGGGTTTGCCGCCATCGTGGGCGCCGCCCCGAGTCCTGAAATCGCCAAAGAGATTGTCGAGGATTACCAGAGGCGCAGTCTGTACATTTTCCTGGCAGCCGGCCACAACAATACCTCGGTGGCCCAGCAGCTGCTGGAAGCCGGGGTTCAGATTGGCTGGAATACCCGCATCGTGCCTTTTGGTCCGTATATTTCATCGGCTATTTTTGCGCTGGGCTTTGCCAACCGCGCGGCGATGGCTTTCGGCAACGTCCAACCGGGCGATTATAAAACCATGCTGCTCTACAACAAAAACCGCATCTTTGCCTTCGTAAATGCGCTGGGCGAGGTCGGCACCGATTGGGCCGGTGCGGCTGCGGGATGTGTCAACTGGGGTTTTCCGACCCTGGCCGACACCGATATCCCCGAAGTGCTGCCCACCGGTATCTGTACCTATGAGCATGTGGTGGCCAACGTAACCCATGAAGAGATGGTCCAAAAATCGGTTGAAGTCCGCGGCCTGAAAGTCAGCGTATCTGAGATCGAAATTCCTTGCTCTTTCGGACCGGCCTATGAAGGCGAGCGTGTGCGCGGTGCCGATCTGTTCGCCCAGATGGGCGGCGGTAAGACCCAGGCCACCGAGCTGGTCAAAATGGCTGAAATGAATGAAATCGACGACGGCAAAGTCGAAGTAATCGGACCGGACATTACCGAACTCAAAGAGGGCGAGACCATGCCGCTGGGTATTTATGTCCAGATCGCCGGCCGTGAGTTTCAGACGGATTTTGAGCCGATCATCGAGCGCCAGATCCATCACTTGATCAACTATATTCAGGGCATCATGCACATCGGCCAACGCGATATTGCCTGGATCCGGGTCAGCAAAGCCGCTATCGAAAAGGGCTTTACCCTCAAAGATATCGGCACGGTGCTACACGCCAAATTCCATCAGGATTTCCAGAAGATCGTCGACAAGGTCCAGGTCACCCTTTACACCGATCAAAAGGATGTGGATGATCTGACCAAGCGCGCCCGGTCCGAATACAAAGCTCGCGACGAGCGTGTCGAAAAGATGACCGATGAAGATGTGGAAACCTATTACTCCTGCACCCTGTGCCAGTCCTTTGCGCCCAATCATGTCTGTACGGTCAGCCCCGAGCGCACCGGACTGTGCGGCGCCTATAACTGGATGGACTGCAAGGCGTCTTTTGAAATCAATCCTACCGGCCCCAACCAGCCGATTGAAAAGGGCGAATGCCTGGATCCGGTTCTGGGCCAGTGGCAGGGTGTCAATGAATTTGTGCAGAAGGCTTCCCGCGGAGCCGTGGATCATTACAACTTTTACTCGATGGTTATTGATCCCATGACCACCTGCGGCTGCTGCGAATGTATCGCCGCCATGCTGCCGTCCTGCAACGGTGTGATGACAGTAGGTCGGGATTATTCCGGTGAGACACCCTGCGGTATGAAGTTTACCACCTTGGCCGGTGTTATGGGCGGCGGCGCATCTTCGCCGGGCTTTGTCGGTCATTCCAAATTCAACATCACCCAGCGCAAGTTCATCCTTGGCGATGGGGGCATCAAGCGCCTGGTGTGGATGCCGAAGGAACTGAAAGAGGAAATCCGCGAACGGCTGGTCAGACGGGGTGAGGAAGTCGGCATTCCGGATCTGGTTGACCGCATTGCGGACGAGACCGTCGGTGTCACCGAGGAAGAGATTCTGCCCTTCCTGCAGGAGAAACAACATCCGGCGCTGGAGATGGATCCAATCATCGGAGGATAAAACATCAGTTGCGGGTATACGGGTTACGGGTTGTGTGTTTAGCAAAAATACACGCGCAACTCGTGATCCCAACCCGGAACCCGAAACGCGTAACACGCGACTCGTAGATAAGGAGATAAAGAATGGCATTAACCGGTATTCAGATTTTTAAACTATTGCCGAAAACCAACTGCAAGGAATGCGGTGTGCCGACCTGTCTGGCATTTGCCATGAATCTGGCCTCCGGCAAAGCGGAATTGGACAGCTGCCCTTATGTTTCAGATGAGGCCCGGGAGCAACTGGCTGAAGCCTCCGCACCACCGATTCGCCCGGTGCCCATCGGCAAAGGTGTTCGCGCTGCCACAACGGGAGGGGAAACGGTCCAGTACCGTCACGAAAAAACGTTTTTTAATCCCACCCTGCTGGCCGCCACGGTTCAATCCGACATTGCGGAGTCTGATCTCGACACCAAACTAAAGGCTTGGAATGCTTTTCAATATGAACGGGTAGGCTTGAATTTGCGGCCCGAACTGGTGGCCCTCAAAGATGCCAATGGCGACAAGGATGCGTTTGCCAATACGGCCAAAAAAATTGCCGAAACTTCTGAATTCAACCTGGTGCTGATGACTGAAGATCCCGGCGTTATGAAGGCCGCCGTTGATGTTTGTGGGTTCAAACGTCCGTTACTGTACGCCGCCACTGACGACAATGTGGCAGAGATAGGGGCTGTGGCCAAGGAACAAAGCTTGCCCGTAGCCATAAAGGCTGATTCGGTGGAAGGCCTGGTGCCGTTGAGCGAAAAACTCACGGAGATAGGAATTAAGGATATCGTTCTGGACCCCGGATCCCGTGAAATTAAACAGGCCCATCAGGACCAGGTGGCCATCCGCCGGGCGGCGCTCAAGGACCTGAACCGCTCAGTGGGCTATCCCACCATCCTTTTTCCAAACGAAATGGCCTCCAATCTGGACATGGAAACATTGATTGCCGGCACCTTTGTTGCCAAATACGGCGGCATTGTTGTGCTATCGGATTTTACCGGCGAAAGCTTGTTTCCCCTCCTGCTGGAACGCTTAAACATTTATACCGATCCCCAGCGACCCATGACGGTGACCGAAGGTATTTATGAAATTAACAATCCGGATGAAAACTCACCGGTCATGGTGACGACCAATTTTGCGCTGACCTACTTTATCGTATCCGGTGAAATTGAAGGCAGTCGGGTTCCCTCCTATTTGTTGATCAAGGATTCTGAGGGGCTATCGGTTATGACCGCCTGGGCGGCTGGCAAATTTGCCGGTGATGATGTGGGCATGTTTGTCAAAAAGTCCGGCATTGCGGACAAAGTCAAGCACCAGGAACTGGTCATTCCGGGGTATGCAGCCGCCATTGCCGGGGATGTTGAGGAAGAACTGTCGGGCTGGAAGATTACGGTAGGGCCCAGAGAAGCGGCCCATATCCCTGGATTCCTCAAGGCAAAATAACCCTTTCGATTGGCGATTGACTGCTGCCTGACACATGCGGTTCAATCGCCAATCGGAACTGTAAACTGGTCGATGAGAAAAGGGAGGGTCTATGTATTTAATCGGAGAAAGCTTAAACGTCATATCAACAAAGATCGGCACGGCCTTCAAAGAACGGGATCCCAAGCCGATTCAGGAGGAAGCCCTTTTCCAGAAGGAAAAGGGAATGGATTACATTGACATCAATCTCGGTCCGGCCAAAAAAGACGGCCACGAATTGATGCCCTGGGTAGTGGAGACTGTGCAGGAGGTTGTCCCGGATGTACCGTTGGCGCTGGATACGTCCAATATCGATGCCATCGAGGCGGCGCTCAAGGTTTACAAACCAACATCCCTGCCACCGCTGGTGAATTCGATCATGGTTCGCCCCGAGCGGTACGAGCGCATGGTGCCGCTGGCTGCTGAACACAACGCGGACTTTATTGCCCTGATGTGGGGACCCGAGGGGTTGCCGCGGGATGAAAATGAACGGGCGGCGCTGGCGGTTGAGTTACTCTATTTTGCCAATGAGGCCGGAATTCCCAACGATAAAATCTGGGTTGACGGCATTGTAACCCCCGTCAATATTCAGCAGCCCCAGTTGATCAGCCTGATGACTTTCCAACAAATGCTGCCTGAAATTGCGCCGGAAGCCAAAAGCACCTGCGGTCTTTCAAATATTTCCAACGGACCGCCGGACCACCTGCGCCCGATTTTGAATCAGACCTACATGGTCATGCTAGAAAAATATGGCATGTATTCTGTGATCGCAGACCCTCTGGATGACACGCTGATCGATATCGCTAAGGGCAAACGCCAGGACATCGTTGACTTGATAAACGGCATGCTGGACGGCAACGAGCCGGACATGGCGTCACTTTCTGAAGAAATGCAAAATTACGCTAAAACCGTCAACGTCATCCTTGGAAATTCGTTGTATTCTGATTCCTGGCTTGAGTTGTAAGATCAAGTTGCCCTTCGACCGCGCTCAGGGCTGTGGGCCCTACGACTGCGCTCAGGACTGTTGGCCTGTCGAAAGGCCTGTTGAACGTCAAAATGCGCTTTTTGAATAGGGGCTGTGCGCGCGTAAATCGCATAATATCAAATCGAAAAAAGCCTCTCCCGCTATGGGGGGAGGCTTTTTTGGTTTTATTTGGGCAACTGATTTTTATCTTTTATGGGTGGCAGACGAAATTCACATTGTCGCGCGAACCCCCTGCGTTTCCTTGAAATTGGCCATGAACTTTGGTACGCTTAGCTCATAGGTTCAGAGGTTCTGGGTTCAGAGGTTCAAAGGTTCAGGCCCTTGGATCTTTTCCTCTGGCCATCGACTTTATATCTTTCAGATTTTTCTGTTTGTCTAACCTCTGAACCCTTGAACGTTGAACCTTTGAACCAGCGGCTGATACTTGATAGCCTGTAAGTGAAACCATTTATGTTTGATTTTCTGCTTTTTTAAGGAAAGACGAGCAGCAGTGAAAGTTAAATCCAAAGCACTTGAAGTGAATTTGGCCGACTATCATGTCGATGTCGCCATTGATGAAAAATATGCAACCCTTCAGGAAGTCTTGTCCCAATATTACGGGTTGATGGAGGGGCTAAACACGCTGTTAAAGGAGCTGTCTCATCCGTATAAGAACTGGCGCTTCATTGTCATCGAAACTCGCAAGTATTCCCTCGAATATTTTCATCTGATAAAAAAACATCCCAAAGGACCGGCAGCAGCGCAGCTGCTAATCGATATTTTCTTTGATGCCATAGATTCCGAGGTTGAAATGAACGTCAAAATCGATGCCATTGATAATCTGCAGCTGTTTTTGCAAAAGGTCCTCAAGGATTCAGGCTCGGAAATAGAGATATTTTTGCCGCCGATCGACAGCGCTTTTTCGCGTATCAGCGATTTACCCGATGATATTTTTGCCCTCTTTGCGCGTAGCTACTATCAAATCGATCGCTTGGCTGAGACCTTCCTGAACTGCGTGCCGAAATCAGATGGTGTTTTTAACACCATCAACCGCCTGTTGATTAAATTTTATCGTGTTACCTATGCCTACTGGTTGAGCGAAAGAGACCCGCAAGCCTGGTTTGAAGGGGAAATGTCTGAAAGGGACCAGCGCAGCACGTATTTGCCATTTTTTAAAAGCATATCGCACACACAGCTGGTAGACTGGAACCAGCAACTTAAGCAGATGATGCATCATCAACGTCTTGATTCTGACAAAACACTGAAGGCGCTGTTGAAACTTCCCGGGTTTAATCAGATTGTCGAGCAGTATCGCCACATTCCGCGGCATCTGTTAAACAAGGCCGGCGGAAACGGGCGCGGTCGGCATCTTAAGCTCATATTTTTATTTCATATAATGAGCATCACCGGTCTATCGCTTATTCATCGACAAACCTTACGCGATATTAACCAGACCCTGGGCTGGATTATCGAAAATGAAAATTACCGTGACATTCAAAATCTGATCGAGAAAACCTTTTCCATCCTGAAAGAGCGTGCCAGTATGTATCCGGCCACGACGCTGAACTGTGTGCTCAACATGGGACAAGGCGTCTACAAAACCGACGATATCGACCTCATCAATTTTTTCATCGATTCGGTCATTGATTTAGGCTTTGCCGCACCGAATATTCAGGGCGTTGACAACAATTGGCAGATACAGGTTAACAAGACCCATATTTTAAACATTCGCACCTGGCTGGAGCTGATCAAATTAGACCCCAAACGATCCATTCGCCTGCTTTCCGCCCTGATTATTCATCTGTCCCTTTGCGGTGTATTTATCAAGGATATTGATCTTTTTCCTCGCGATATTACCCAATTGTTAAACAGTGGCATCGGTCCTGTTTATAACCTTGCCAAACAGCTCACGCGCCTGTTTCCGGTATATTTCAATGATATTGGAGCTGAGGGCCGGCTAAGGGATATTTCGACACGCATTGATGAAATTTCTCAGCGCCGGGACATTCTCATCCACTATCTCAGAAAGCAAAGTCATGTGGAAAGCAGCAATCGCATCATCGATCTGATGGAGGCGGTTCTCTATTTTTGGCAATCACGCGATAAAACCCGTCTGGAACCTTATATCCCCCCTGCTATTTATGATCAGATCGAAACTCAAGGACTGTTCATTGATGGTGTTTTTCAAATAATGGGCCATCTAAAGGAAAAGGGTATTCGCAATCCAAATGATCTGCTGGCGATAAGTGAGAAAAACATCGCCCACTGGTTGGAAACCATCAAAGGCGTTCCCGCGCTCGACCGGGAGCGTGTGGAACTTGCGGCAGCATTCTATAAGATACTGAACCAGAAATATAATTTCGATTTAATTGAGCTGGATGCCTACCTTGCCCAATTGCGAACAGAGGCGTTACCGGATTTAAATCGGCTCGAGCTGGCCTTTGTCGAACCGGATTTGCACAAGCGGTTGTTTATGCTGCTTGAGTATATGGAAAAATTACAGGCCGTCATTTTATCTGAAGAAACATATGAAATCCGCCAGGACATTTATAAAAAAAGACATATCACCATCGATATACCGTCAATGTACGGCAGTTATCATGAAATGAAATTTGACTGCCTGGGGCTTACCTTTCGGATCGAGTCACTGGTCAATGTTCTTTTTGAGCAGCTGATTGAAAATATTGACCTGAGTCTGATTACCAAGGCCACTTTTCATCAAATATACAGTTTGTTGCGATTGTTTGACAGAGCCTTGAAGCTGGACGGCATTTCATCCAAGGAATTCGAACGCCAGCTTGAATTTTTAGCCCATTCCCTGGAGGTCAAAGGCTTTACCTTAACGCAATATCTGGATATTTTTAAAGGATTTGCCCAGGCCGTCAAGAACATGGTCAATGATTATTTTAATAATATTCATGGCCAGAACCTAACCCGGATTTTTGCCCAGACACCGCTGGGCACACTGTTGCCGAAATTTTTACCTTCAGGTGAAACCATTGATAGCGAAAACCTGCAATTGCGTGTTTCCGAGATTTTCTTCCGGGACCGTATCGCCCTGAGTCTGGGGCTGCAGCAACTCGATCTGTTTTTAAGCCGGATTTTAAGCACCCTTTTTCAACAATCCTACAAATTGCCTAAAGATAAGCTTCAGCGCTTGCTTCTGTATGATCCCCAAAATGCCATCACGCCGATTGACTCTTCCCTGGCGCGTTTAACCGGCATCATCTATCTGGGCAACAAAGGACTAAACATGGTCCGGCTGAAAAGTTTTGGCTATCCGATACCACCGGGTTTTATCATCACCACCGAAGTATTTCGTTGCCGTGAGATTATTGAGAGCTACCCGCCGGCAGAGCAAAATTTTAAAGAAAAAATTATCGACAATATCTCAGCCCTGGAAAAAGTGACCGGTAAGATTTTCGGTGATCGACAAAACCCGCTGCTGCTATCCGTGCGCAGCGGTTCCTCCATATCCCAACCGGGCATGATGGACACCCTGCTGGATGTCGGCAACAATGAGGAGATTACAGAAGGTATCGCCGCAACATCCGGTAATGCCTGGTTTGCCTGGGACAATTACCGCCGATATTTGCAATGCTACGGAATGGCGTATGGCTTGAAGCGCGATGACTTTGATGCCATCATCAACGAATCCAAACAACGGCTGGGAATTCCCCTCAAGAGAGACTTCACCGGAAAGCAAATGCGTGAAGTTGCCCTGACATACAAGCAGTTGATCCAGGAGGCCGGTATTGAAGTGGTGGAAGATCCCTACGAGCAGCTCCATCTGGCCATCAAAGGGGTTCTGGCGTCATGGGAATCATCACGGGCCATGGCCTATCGACGGATAATCGGAATATCAGAGGATTGGGGCACAGCAGTTACCGTTCAGGCTATGGTCTATGGCAATATATCCCAGCAGTCCGGCACCGGTGTTGTTTTCACCCATAATCCCCGCTGGTCCGGCGATACCCTGAAACTATGGGGCGATTTTACCATCGGTAATCAAGGTGAAGATGTCGTCTCTGGACTGGTTAAAACCATGCCCATATCGATCTTCCAACAGGAAATCGAAATGCGGGAAACCGATGTTACCATGGAGACCCATTTTCCGGAAATTTATCAGGCATTGAATGACTGGGCCCATGACCTGATCGATGAAAGAGGCTGGAGCCCGCAGGAAATCGAGTTTACCTTCGAAGGGTCGTCACCCGATGATTTGTATCTGCTGCAAACCCGCGATATGGCCATTCGTGAAAGAAAGCAAGTGCTGACCTTTGATTTTGAGCAAGATCCCCAGAGATTGTATCTGGGACATGGTGTCGGCGTCAGCGGGGGAGCCATGAGCGGGCGTCTGGTGTTTACCCTAAAAGATATCGAAGAATGGCGGGTGATGGATCCCGGTGCGAATTTGATTCTTGCCCGCAACGATACTGTCCCCGACGATATCCGGGAAATCCATGCGGCTGATGGGCTGTTGACCGCTCGCGGGGGGCTGACCTCTCACGCAGCTGTCATCGCGCACCGGCTGGGTAAAACCTGTGTGGTCAGTTGTACCAATCTGGAATGTAATGAAAAGGAAAAATACTGTGAGTTTAATCAACTTAAAATAAAATCCGGCGAGCACATCAGCATTGACGGGCACGAAGGACCGGTATATCAGGGTTTAATCAAGGTCAAGGAAACCAGGAAAGGAGCCAATTAGACATGGCCAAGGCGGATTTATCTTCAAGTGGCAGTAAGTTGGGTGTCAACGGATTTGGGCGCATTGGTAAATTGACCCTCTGGCACCACATTGGCCGAAGATTTTTCGATGAGATTATTGTCAATATCGGAAGACAGCCGGGTTCAAGCCTCGAAGACATCGCCCATTATTTTGAGCGAGATTCAACCTACGGATGGCTACACGGCTATCTTCACGGACATCGCGGTCAACCGGTTATAGAAGATTTAAATGAGGACGATGGCTCGATGATGGTTGATGGTGTTAAAGTGCGATTTTTAAGAACACATCGCAACCCGGTTGAGATTGGCTGGCGCGATCATGACGTACGGCTGGTGGTGGATACCACCGGTCAATTTTTGGATCCGACTCTGGATGCCGATCACGAAGGTGGGGCTCTTCGGGGCCATCTCGAGGCCGGTGCCGAGAAGGTGATTGCTTCTGCGCCGTTTAAACTAAAAAACAAAGGTGTTTCAACGCCCGAAGATGCCGTCACCACTGTGATGGGCATCAATGAAAACGATTATGACCCCAGACGTCATCGGATCATTTCAAATGCTTCCTGCACAACCACCTGCTTGGCACATATGGTCAAGCCCTTGATCAATGCTTTCGGTCCTAAAAAGATCATGTCTGCATCGATGGCCACCGTCCATGCAGCCACCGGATCTCAGGAGGTGTTGGACCGCCTTCCGAAAACCGGCAAGACCGATCTTCGCAAAAATCGCAGCATCCTGAACAATATCATTCTAACCACCACCGGTGCTGCCAATGCATTGAGACTGGTCATACCGGAAATGGCTGAAATCGCCTTTATTGCTGAATCCGTCCGCATACCCGTTCAGACCGGATCTTTGATCATACTGGTAGTCAATTTACAAGAAGAGCCGAGCGGCCCTTTTATCACCCGGGATACCATCAATGACATATTTGAACAGGCGGCCCGCGAAAACGCCCAGGGCTACCTATACTTTACCAACAAACAGAATGTTTCCGGTGATATTATCGGTATGCCGCGGGTTGCGGCCACCATCGAAGGCCACGAAACCCACACCCGTACAGCCGAGGCAACGATTGATTTAAATAAAGTACCCGGTTTGGGAAAAGGAAATTTTGGCAATCTGAAAGAATCGATTATCCGGGTACCGGTCACCCAGGCGGTTATTTATGGTTGGTATGATAATGAAATGGGAAGCTATGTGAATATTTTAGGGGATCGAACGGTATCTATTGCGGAGAGTATCTAACTAGAAACTTATGTTGCGAGTTTCGAGTTGCGTGTTACGCGTATCGCTATCATCATCATCAATCAACGCGCAACGCGCAACCCGGAACGCGCAACTCTCTGTATGCCGGGTATACGCTAAATGTATTAAAATTGAATCTGGCACACGAGCGTTAAGGTGAGTCGTTACTCCGCAAAGCCGTAGTGGAAGATTTCGTATTCGGTTGTGCCGCCCAGCAGAGCATCGATCTGATCCTGAATCTGTTGGCGCTCATTGCTTTGCACCCATCGCTTCCAGTCTTCTGATGTTTCCCATGTACTGATTACCAAAAATTCATCCGGCTTCTCAAGGTTTCGCATCGTCTCGCCGGTGATGTAGCCGGTTTGTTGATTGGCCATCGATCGCATCTCGCGAAAAAGCGGTATCATTTTTCTAGCCCTATCCTCCGGTACTTTACGTCGAATTAATATTTTAACCGCCATAAGAGCCTCCTCATTTATAGTAGGTTTTTAAATTTCGACTTTGATTGCGCCAATTAAAGTTTACCACGAAGGTCACGAAGTTTGTTAAGATCTCTTAATGCCATTCTTGGTGGTCTTCGTGGTTTTCCTCTTTCTAGATCCCTTTTAAATGGATAATTTTGTGTGCGGTATCCAAAAGAGCTCTGGTAAAACATAATATGCTTGTCGAACCGGGTCAAGACACATTCAGATAAATATTCACCCCAAACGACGGTTAGCTTGATTTGCCAACCTGCGCTAAACTGATTTGAAGCGCTACAAATTCAGCCACATCGAGGGTCTCTGCTCGCCTCGCTGGATCAATGCCGGCGGCCTCCAGTGCTTGTTGCGCCGTTTGCGGTTTAATTTTAAGACCACTGCTCGAGAGGGCATTTCTTAGTGTTTTGCGCCGGTTTCCAAACGCCGCCTTGATCACCTCAAAGAGCATGACTTCATCATGCGCGGGATATTCACGCCTGACGTTAAAATCAACCTCGACGACCTCTGAATCGATTTTAGGAACCGGATAAAAAAGTGATGCCGTCACCGTGGCGATGGATTTAATTTCGGCACAATACGCCAGCATGACCGTAAGTCTCCCGTATTCCTTTTTACCGGGGCCGGCCGTAATGCGACGGGCCAGTTCTTTTTGAAACATCAAAATCGCGCGGCTAACATTTTTGCGGGCCTTTATGAGCTTGATGAGGACCTGCGAAGAAATGTTATAGGGCAGGTTTCCGACGACTATCAAGGGACGATCTATCTTTCCCGCCAACAACGGTAAATCAACTTCCAATATGTTTTTTTCGATAATCGTCACATTGGATCTTTTATGAACCAGTAACTCCGTTTTGAGTAACTGAGTCAACTGGGGATCTTTTTCGATAGCAAAAACATGCTGTGCCGTTTTTGCCACCGGGATGGTGAGTGCCCCCAATCCGGCACCAATCTCAACAACCGTATCCGCTGGTGAAATCTGGGAGTTTCGCACAATCATGCCCGCCGTTGAGGGATCGACCAAAAAATGTTGCCCCAGTTTTTTCTTGGGTCTAAGGTTCCAGGTCTTGAGCAATGCTTTCGGAGAAGTCATCTTTTTTTCAGTAGTTAAAGGTTGTGTTGGTTCATGATTTAACACTGTTCACCACAAAAGCACAAAGATCACAAAGAAATGAAATCGCATTTTTTTCTTAAGTTGTTCCTTGTGTGCTTTGTACCATTGTGGTTTTATTTATCTACCGTTTGGCATTATCTTGACTTTTTGGGGTTTTATCATTAATTTTTACCGCAAATTCCATAGGTTCACCCATTTTTAGCGTGTCAGAAAGCGCACATCTTTTTGCGCGAGGAGGCTCTCATGACGAGAAAAAAGGGCAAAGGTATCAGTTTCGATGCCATGGTAAAATTTTTCATGCAGAATTACAATATCCCGACCAAAAAAGACGTTGATCGTTTAATGGCAAAAATGGATCGATTGGAAAATTTGATCCTGGCAGGTATGGCCAGCGGTGGATATCCGCTAAATGGACAGAGGGGGCGGCGCAAAGCGGCGGTTACGGCAGTGGATATGGTTTTTGAAACCATCAAGCGCTCACGTAAAGGGCTCGGATTTGCTGATATCCAAGCCAAAACGGGATTTGGCGAGAAAAAAATCCGCAATATTATTTTCCGCTTGAATAAAATTGGCAAAATAAAACGCAAGAGCCGCGGCATCTACGTAGCTGCCTGACGCCATATTTCTTACCTGATCTGCAACTTATTGTTACCGGTGTTTAAATCTTGAATCGGTGCAGAGATCGACTGAATAGTTGAATTCTACCGCGAAAGCATGAAAGGACGAAAATACAAAATAGAATAAAAAATTTCGTGCTTTTTATCTATCGTGATTTCGTGGGAAATCTTTATAAAACGACAAGATTATCCAAAATGACCAACACCTTATTAAGAAAGTTATCATGATGAGCAAATTTGTGGATTCCCGAAATTCAGATTTTCGTCAAGGTGAACAGGTGGGTAACTATGCTGTTAAACGGGTCGTGCCTTTAGAGCAGATTCGATCTTTTTTCTACGACCTCGAGCATATCAATACCGGAGCACGGCACATTCATATCAGTAACGAGGATGCTGAAAATACGTTCAGCGTCGCTTTTAAAACCGTACCGGTCGACTCAACTGGTGTTGCCCACATTCTTGAACATACAGTACTTTGCGGTTCCCAACGCTATCCAGTTCGTGACCCTTTCTTTTCGATGCTCAAAAGAAGCCTGAGCACTTTCATGAATGCCTTTACCGCCTCCGATTGGACCATGTATCCTTTTTCGACCCAGAACAGAAAGGACTATTTCAACCTTTTGGATGTCTATCTGGATGCCGCCTTTTTCCCCAAATTGGAAGAATTGAGTTTCAAACAGGAAGGGCATCGACTTGAAATTGAGGGCGATTTAAATTCTAAAGATCCCGATCGGTTTCGCTTGACTTACAAGGGTGTCGTTTACAATGAAATGAAGGGCGCCATGTCTTCACCGGATCAGGTTATGGTGCGTTCGATCCAGAAAGAATTGTATCCGTCAACAACCTATCATTACAATTCCGGCGGAGATCCGGCAGAAATTCCCAAATTGACTTACCAGCAATTGAAAGAATTCCACCGGCACCACTACCATCCCAGCAATGCATTGTTCTATACTTACGGCAATGTGCCATTGGCTGAAAGCCTTGTTGCCATTGAAGATATGGTATTGCAGAAATTCAAGCGGGTCAAACCCGATACGGATGTGCGTGCACAACCACGATGGCGCAAGCCGCGGGTGGCTTCATTTCCATATCCATTCAACCCCAGCGAGGATCCGGCGAAAAAATATCAGACCTGCGTTGCCTGGCTGGTGGGCGATATTAAGGATGCCTTTCACCTTTTAACCCTGGCCCTCCTGGAGCAAATCCTGTTGGGAAACTCTGCAGCACCATTGCGCAAAGCGCTCATTGATTCAGAACTCGGCTCTGCCTTGTGTGACGGTTGCGGGCTGGATACCGATAATCGGGATACGGCTTTTATTGCCGGTCTCAAAGATGTTGAAGCGCAGGCCGTCGAAAAGGTAGAAGCCATTATTTTTGAAACCCTGACCGATCTGGTCAAAAAGGGCATTGATAAGCAACTTATTGAATCAGCCATTCATCAGATCGAGTTCCATCGCAAGGAAATAACCAATACACCTTATCCATACGGTATTAAACTCTTACTGGCATTTACCGGCCCACTTCTGCATGGCGGAGATCCGGTCAAGATTTTAAAATTTGATGATGATCTTAAAAAGTTGCGTGATTTAATGAAGCGCGAACCGTTTTTTGAGAGTCTGATCGAAAAAAGACTCCTGAACAATCCTCACCGCATCCGACTCACCATGGTTCCGGATCAACAAATGGAGCAAAATGAGACCCTCCGGGTGCAAGACGAATTAGAAGATATTAAAACCAAGCTGTCGCGCTCTGTGCTGGATAAAATCCAACAAGACAGTAAATCTCTTCAACAACTTCAAGAAACCAAAGATGATGTGTCCATTTTGCCGACCCTGGCGCGAGAAGATATACCCGCTTCAGTCCCGATCGTTAAAGAGTCGCAATATGAACCTTCTTCTGTCACCACGATATATCGGCAGCCGACTTCCGGAATTTTTTATTTCGCGGCGTCGGCCGGTGCCGGTAGTCTACCCCCGGAACTGAGCCCGTGGGCCCCCTTCTTTTGCTATGCTCTGACCCGCTGTGGTACCGGAAAGCACGATTACACCCAGATGGCTCGCCGAATTGTCGCCTATACCGGCGGGGTCGGGTCAGCGACTCATGCCCGCACGCGTTATGATCAGGACGGGAGCTGCTTGCCTTTTATATCATTTAGCGGTAAATGTCTGGACCGTAATCAGGAGCATTTGTTTGGCATCATCCAAGAGTTTATCGCCGATTTTGATTTTACCGACCATTCGCGCTTAACCAGCCTTTTGAAGGAATATCGCGCCGCACTTCAAACCATGATTGTCCACAACGGACATCGTCTAGCGATCTCGGTTGCTTCCCGAAATGTTTCTCCTGCCCGGGCGCTCAGCGAATCCTGGAGTGGTATTCATCAGCTTAAAACCATTCAGCAGCTGACTGATGATCTCGATACCCGAAAACTCAATTGGTTTTCAAAGAATCTGAACGACATCGGAAAGCAAATTTTCGTGCGCAACAATTTCCAGATGGCGATCATCGGAGAGAAAGACACCTTAACTGGCGCCAATCGGGCATCAGCGGAAATTTTTAGGCAATTGGCAGACGGAAAAAGCGAAGGATTTGGTCCGCCCCGCATCCACAAAGGCAATGGTTCACTGCGCGAGGGTTGGAGTACGTCAACGGCTGTGTCGTTTGTTGCACTGACATTTGAAACCGTTCGTATGACTCACGCTGATGGCCCGGCTCTGACGGTCATCAGTAAGATTTTACGATCGATGTATCTGCACCGTGAAATTCGCGAGAAAGGCGGGGCCTATGGAGGGTTTGCCATCTACAATCCGGAGGATGGGTTGTTTGGTTTTGGTTCGTACCGCGATCCCCATATTGTTACGACACTAAATGTCTATACCGCTGCAGCAGATTTTATCCGCAGCGGTGCCTACTCAGAAGAAGACGTCAAGGAAGCGATTTTGCAAGTGTGTTCTGAAATAGACAAACCGGATCCACCGGGACCGGCTGCCCGTAAAGCCTTTTACCGCAAAATTGTTTCACTTTCTGACGATATTCGCACCCAGTTCAAGGCGCGTTTGCTATCGTTAACGCGCCGCGATATCCAGCAGGCTTCCGAAAAATATTTTGACCCCCAAAGCGCAAACAGTTCGGTGGCCGTCATTTCAAATGAAGAAAAACTCAAGGAGGCCAATCAACAATTGGCGGATCAGCCCCTTAAGCTGTTGCAAATTTGATGGTCAAAAAAATTTTCTAAAATGCTTAAAAAAAAGTCATTCACTATCAGAAGTGCTAAAACCACTCGACCCAATACCGAAGTTTTGTGTTAGTCTGATCACTATTTAGAAGATACGACAAATGGAAAAAATAGGTCTTATCCCTGCGGCCGGCATCGCCGAACGGTTGGGGTCTTTGGCATTCAGTAAGGAGCTTTTACCTGTCGGCTTTAAGGCGGATAAAAAGCAGTCTGAGCTGAAAGCGGTTTCTACCTATCTTTTGGAAAAATTCCGTCAGGTTGGTATTAACAAGGTTTATGTGGTTATCAGGAAAGGGAAATGGGATATTCCTAACCACTATGGAGACGGAAGTGAGATCGGTGTCCAACTGGCTTATTTGATAATGACCCATCCTTTTGGTGTGCCCTACACATTGGATCAAGCATATCCATTTGTAAAAAAATCGAAAATATTTCTTGGATTTCCTGACATTTTATTTGAGCCTGAGAATGCTTTTGCGGTGGCTGATACCGCCCTTGAGCAAAAGAGCGCCGATTTAATGCTTGGGCTTTACCCCGTGCAAGACAAAAGACAGGCGCAAAAAAGCGACATGGTAGATTTTGAAACAGATGGCCGCATTACACAAATTGATGTCAAACCGGAAGCAACTGAACTTAAGTTTAGTTGGACTTTCGCTATCTGGAAACCGAAATTTACGTTATTCATGCATGACTACTTAAAAAATGATCTGGCTAAAAGACATAAAGGCGCAATCCAAGCCGAAATTTACCTTGGCCATGTTATTCAGGCTGCTATCGAAAATGGATTTTCAGTTTTCGGGCACCCTTTTGCCGATTCTCATTTTATAGATGTGGGACATCCAGATGATCTTGCAAAGGCGATAAGAGATTACTTTGTTGATAGATTTTAACTATGGGGCAAGATCCATTCACCGCTTTTAATTACATGATCTAAAAATTCATAAATTCTTGCATTTCAAATCATCCAGAACCTTTCAATATAAGAACCTCTGACGAATCGATACAATTAACCCCTGACTTGTAAATCGATGCGCAATTTTTTGCTGCCAAGTAGCATACCTGCAATCTGCAAAACAACATATCGATTGATTTAAATCCCATCTAATTCTATAAGTCCGTTAACCGATATTGTATCGTCCAAACGGCTAGTGATTTCTTCAACATACCTAAACTTAAGGTGTGACTCCCGGCAAGTTGTGATATCATATTGCCAAACAAACTTGTAACCGACATTCTTATTCTGTCAAATCAATTACAGGCAAGGGCATCTGAATTTTGAATTCTAATATCTGACCAACTCTCCCCGACACATTTATTTTTCAATCATCATTTCTAGTTGTGCAAGCGTCTCCGCCGGCATTTTGAACGAATGCTCCGCAGCCGGAAATGTTGCGGCCTGCACATCTTTTTTATAAGCCTGCATGGCGTCCAGAATAATAGTCCGGATCTGGGTATATTGTTTGACGAATTTGGGCACAAACTTGTCGAACAGGCCAACCATGTCGTGGGTGACCAGTACCTGGCCATCCACCTCCGGTCCGGCACCAATGCCGATGATCGGAACCCTGACCGCTTTAGAGACCAACTTGCCGAGCGGGGCCGGTACGGCCTCCAGAACAATCGAAAATACACCGGCGTCTTCCAGGCCTCTGGCATCATCAATGATTTGCTTGGCTGCTACCGCGTCCTTGCCCTGCATTTTAAAGCCTCCCAGAGCGCTGGCCGTCTGGGGTGTTAACCCGATGTGACCCTGGACCGGAATGCCGGCCTTGACGATCGCATCAACAGTGGGGACGAAATGCATACCGCCTTCCAGTTTAATGGCATCACATCCCCCTTCTTTCATCAGACGGCCGGCGTTGTGAATGGCTTCCCGGATCGAGGTGTTATAGCTCATAAACGGCATGTCGCCGATCACCAGCGGTCTTTTACATCCCCGTACAACCGCTTTGATATGATGGATCATGTTTTCCATCGTGACTTCAACGGTGCCGTCCAATCCCATAACCACCATGCCCAATGAATCTCCCACCAGTACCATGTCAATCTCTGCCTGATCTGCCAACAAACCAAACGGGTAATCATAGGCGGTCAGCATCACCAGTTTACGGCCTTCAACTTTGGCCTGCTGGATTTCTAATATGCTAGTTTTCTCATTGCTCATTATTTGCTTTCTCCTTCTTCTTCATAGATTCATCGGATTTTAGGTGTCAGGTGTCAGAATGGTGAAACCGATGACGTAAAAATTGACAAAATCCGCTCGTTGTCGTCTTTTCCTGACACCTGAACACTGAAACCTGAAACCTTATTTTAGGTAGTGTTCCTCCATCGTTTGAACCAACGCTGTGAGCGTCTGATTGACCGGCGCTTCAATTCCCAAACGTTCGGCTTCACGCACAACAAAGCCATTAATGGCATCAATTTCAGTCGGCCGACAATGATCCACATCCTGCCCCATCGAGGAGCGGTTGGCGGCTGTGGCGCCGGCCACCTGGAAAACATGATCGACGGCATCATTGCGAATGTTGATATCCTGGGCCAGTGCCACACTTGCAGCTTCTTTAACCGCTGCGCGACTGAGATCCTTGGTGCATTCAAGATCAAGAATCTGACCGTTTTTGATTCCGCTCAGGGCCGTGATGGCATTAATGCCGATATTGACCAGCAGCTTATCCCAGAGCACCGGGCGGACATCTTTAACTGCAGCAGTTTGGATACCGCTCTGGGCGAATTGATCAGCGATTTGCTGTGCCCTTTTGAATTCGCTTTCACCTTGGGACCACATGCCAACAGTTGTGGGGCCGGCACCGGCGTGTCGGATGGATCCGGCCTCGAGCATGGTAGAGCCATGCGCTGTTGTCCCGACCAGGATGCGATCGGGTGAGAAGAACTGTGCGATCGTTTCAGCATTGCCCATACCGTTTTGGAGGGTCATCACCAGGCCCTCTGGGCATGCCAGGTGCGCGGCTGTCTGGGCGGCGGCTTTGGTTTGGGTTGATTTTACAAAAATGAGCACCAGCTCCGATTCACCGATTTTTCCCGGATCGCTAGCGGCTTGCAGCTCGATGTTGCGGGCCTTGCTGTCAAACTCGATGGTCATCCCGTTTCGGTTGACCGCATCGATGTGCTCCTGCCAGACATCAAAAAGCCAGACATCATGTCCGCCTTCAGCCAGAAGTGAGCCGAAGAGGCTGCCCATTGCGCCGGCGCCCACAATCGCAACTTTCATATTTTTCCTCCGTTACTGGACACTCCGATAGCAAACAAAAAAAAATACCACGAAAAAACGAAAACGCGAAAGGTAAAAAGAGTATTTCGTGCTTCTCAGATTCCGTGTTTTCGTGGTTAAAATATGATGTTACAAAATCATTATGAAAGATTTACAGTCCTCTGCTATCATTTAACCAACAGGCCACGAAATGCTGCGGTGCCGCCTCCACCAGCAAAGGTTTCTCGGTCTGACAGCGCTCAAAGGCATGCGGACATCGCGGATGGAATGTGCAACCCGCCGGCGGATTTATTGGACTGGGCACATCACCCTCCATGGGAAACGGCTCTTTTCCGCAGTGGGGATCGGGCATGGGCACAGACCGCAGCAGGGCCGCCGTATAGGGATGACGAGGGGTATTGCTGAAATTTTCAACAGGTGCCAGCTCGACGATCCCGCCCAGATACATCACGGCAATGCGGTCGCTGATATGTTCGACCACACTTAAATCATGGGAAATAAAGACATAAGAAAGCTGAAACTCATCTTTGAGGTCAGCCATTAAGTTGATAACCTGGGCTTGAATGGAAACGTCCAGGGCGCTGACCGGCTCATCGGCAACGATCAAATCCGGTTTCACGCACAGCGCTCTGGCAATACTGATGCGCTGGCGCTGTCCGCCCGAAAATTCGTGCGGGTATTTGTCCAGGTCGGATGCCCGCAGGCCGACTTTCCCAATGAGTTTGGCAGCTACCTTTGTGCGTTCGTTTTTGGTAAGGCTTTTTATGGCACGCAAAGGTTCGGTAACAATGGCATCCACTTTCATGCGGGGATCGAGACTGGCGTAAGGATCCTGGAAAATAATCTGCATGCGGCGCCGCAGCCCTCGCATCTCCTTGGCGTCCAGCCCCATGATCTGCTGTCCATCAAATTCAACATTGCCGCTGGTGGGCTCGACCAACCTTAGAATCAAGCGCCCCAGAGTTGTTTTCCCGCAGCCGGATTCCCCCACCAGGCCAAAGGTTTCACCGCGGGCCAGCTCAAATGAGACGCCATCAACAGCTCGGACTCGAGCCTGTTGTCTGGTAAAGAATCCAGCGCCAAGCGGAAATTCCTTGACCAGATGATTGACCCTTAGTAGCGGACGATCAAACACTTTGTTTTCTCCGATCCGGATAGCGTTTGAGCCAACAGCGTGCGCGCTGACTGTCACTAATTTTAAATAATTCGGGTTGTTGCTGGCGACAGGCATCGAATGCATGTGGACAACGGTCGGCAAAGCGGCAGCCGACAGTCGTCTCCGTCAAGGCGGGAACGGTCCCGGGAATTTCATTAAGCCGCGGTGTATGCCCGCCTTTGTGCTCACCCAATCGCGGCATTGATTGCAAAAGACCCTGAGTGTAGGGATGAAAAGGTTGATCAAAAATGTCCGTCATGCGCCCCTGCTCAACGACCTGTCCGGCGTACATGACCACCACCCGTGAGGCCATCTGGGCCACCACCCCTAAATCATGGGTAATCAGCAACACAGACATATTCAATTCCGATTTAAGACTCAGCATCAGGGACAGGATCTGGGCCTGGATGGTGACATCCAAAGCGGTGGTTGGCTCATCTGCTATCAGCAATTTGGGCCGACACACCATGGCCATGGCGATCATGACCCGTTGACGCATACCGCCGGAAAGTTGGTGAGGGTAATCCTCAAGCCGCTTACGGGCCGCCGGGATTTTAACGTGATCCAGCCATGCCGCTGCTTCTGCGAGGGCTTCTGATTTTGAAAGTGCCTTATGAACCATCAGCGGTTCGGCGACCTGCCGTCCGATCGGCAGTACTGGATTTAAGGAGGTCATGGGTTCCTGAAAAATCATGGCGATATCACGACCCCGAATATGGCGCAATTCTTCAGCGTCCAGGCGCAGCAAATCCTGATTTTCAAATTGGATACGGCCGGTATCGATCCGGCCTGGTGGTGACGGGACCAGACCTAAAATGCTTAAGGCGGTGACGCTTTTACCGCAGCCGGATTCGCCCACCAAACCCAGTGTTTCGCCGGCAGCCAGATCAAGGCTGAGACCATCCACGGCGCGGGCGATGCCTTCGGAAACCTCGAAGCTAACCCTAAGCTCTTCAATGACGAGTAGTTTATCATTCATATCAAGGCTTTGATTAAGCTAACCCCCCCTTTTTGGTTTCAGGTGTTCCGTCTGCGGCGGAACTTTAGAGCCTGACACCCGAAACCTGACACCTGCGGCTCTTCTCTATAACTGATATCGGTTTCATAGTAGCGAAATTATTCTATTAAGCAGGCGGTTGGTACAAAAAATGAAGGGCCGTCAAAGCATAAACCTTGGCGGTTTCAATCAGTTGATCCAGATCAACCCATTCATCGATTTGATGCGGTACGTGACGATCGCCTGCGCCCATGGTGATAATGGGTATATTTTTCATCGAATGCAAAAAAGTCCCATCAGTGGCACCGGGCACGCCTGCGTAAATCGGTGGTTTTTGACTGATGGTTTGGGTCGCCCAAGCAGCGGCTTTGACAATGGGCTCGCTTGGGTCGGTCTGCGTGCAGGGCCTGTCGGTTATAATGTCAACCTGGACTGCCAGATCGGGACTGCGCTGCACATCCAGCATTTGATCGTACTGTACATAGTTCTTACGAACGTCCTGGGCAACATTTTTAGCCAGGATTTTCAGATCTGCGATGATGTCTTGATGAGACTGTGCCGGTGTTGTTCGAACGTCAACCAGCACCATGGCCTCCCTTGGCACAACGTTAAGCTGCGGTACGCCGGCGGATGGGGCCTGAATAACGGTTGGTGTGAAGCTGGGCCAACCTAAATGCGGATCGCATCCGACGGCAGTGGCCGTCTTTTTTTCCAGATGGTGCAGGCCGTCAATCAACCGGGCAATGGCCGGCGCACAGTTTAGACCGGTCAACGGCATGGCACCGTGGCTCATGCGGCCGACGATACGATAGCGGGCCCGAACAGCGCCTTTCTGAGAAGTGCAGATCAAGCCATCCTGCGGTTCGCAGATGACAGCAGCGGTTATGCTGTCGGCATGACCTTTGTTTATAAAATCCACCACACCAAGCATTTGGTCTTCTTCATCACATAGGACGCCGCCGATAATGGAACCCTTTAGTGCAATTGCTGCAGTCTTTATGGCCTTCATCGCAATTAGCATGGCCGCCAGATTGCCTTTGGTATCATTGGTGCCGCGACCATACATTTGTCGACCGACGATTTCAGCACCAAAAGGATCGTAGCGCCAGGCCGAAACATCACCGGGCGTCACCACATCGGTATGGCCTTCAAACATCAGGTTGCGATTTTCTGATGCCCCCCGCCATTTGATGATGATATTGGGTCTGTTGGGAGTGACCTGATCGACTTGAACCTCAAAACCCTGCGATTGCGCCCAACGAGCCACTTTTTCCGCCACAGCCTGTTCACTGGTGCCGGCCGCCGGATCCCACACCGAGTTGATGCGCACCAGCTCAGCCGTCAAGGCAATTAACTCCTCGGGGTCGATATGACGAAGAACTTTTTGTATCGTTTCTGAAGGTATCATGGCTATGTAATTTTTTTGAATATATATGGTTTTCCATCCGGTCCGCCCAGGCGGACCGAATAAAAACTACCTGATTCGGACCATTTTTGGATCAAGCGTATCCCTGAGTCCGTCCCCCAACAAATTGAAGCCCAGTACGGCCCAGGCAATGGCCAATCCGGGGAAGATGGCCATCCAGGGTGACAGTGACATATAGGTTTGCGCTTCGTTTAGCATTCGGCCCCAGGAGGCGTGCGGGGGCTGGGTTCCCAATCCAAGGTAGCTGAGCCCGGCCTCGGCCAAAATAGCCACTGCAAACTGAATGGTGCCCTGGATGAGCAAGGGCGAAATAATATTGGGCAGCACGTGGCGCCAGGCAATTGACCACTCACTGATACCGGCCGCCCGGGCGGCGACAATAAACTCCCGCTCCCAGATGACCATCGCCACTGCCCGGGTCAAACGGGCAAATACCGGGATATAAAAAATACCGATCGCCAGCATGGCATTGATCATCGACGGACCCAGAATCGAGGTGATCAAAATAGCGGTCAATACCGCCGGAAACCCGAATAAAAAGTCCGATAAACGCATGATGGACTCATCAACCCACTTGCTGTAGTAAGCCGCTACCAGCCCCAATGTGACGCCAACACTCAAACCGATGGCGACTGTCATCAATCCGACGATGATCGAGTTGACCGCCCCCACCATCACGCGTGAAAGGGTATCGCGGCCGTACTGGTCTGTGCCCAGCGGGTGTTGCCAGGATGGGCCCTGCAGTCGCAGTTTGGCGTTCATGCGGTTGGCTTCAAAAGGGGTCCAGATAAGGCTGAGCACCGCCGCAATAACCACAATCAGCGACAGGATAAATCCGATGGTAAAGTTTTTATTTTTAAAGAAGCGTTTCATTCCAGCTGTATCCTCGGATCGACCGCGGCGTAGGCCAGATCGACGAGAAAATTGATGATGACGACGGCTGCCGCCATAAACAAAACGATATCGCGCACCACCGGTAAATCCCGTTGGCCGATGGCATTGAATACGAGTCTTCCCAGACCCGGCAGAAAAAAGACATTTTCGATGATAATCGCCCCTGCCAGAAGCTGTCCCAACTGAAGCCCCATAATGGTCAGGACCGGTACCAGCGCGTTGCGCAAGGCATGCCCGTAGACAACGGTCCGTTCTTTGAGCCCTTTGGCGCGCGCCGTGCGTACGTAATCCTCACGCAAAACTTCCAGCATCGAAGAGCGGGTCAGACGAGTCAGAATGGAGGCCCGGATGGCACCCAGCGCGAAGGCGGGCAGCAATAGCGCTTTGAGTGAACCCCAGAAATCCGTGCCCCAGCCCGGAAAACCCCCGGCGGAAAACCAGCCCAGTTGGACCGAAAACACCAGGGTCAGCAGGATACCAAACCAGAATTCCGGGGTAGCCAGCCCCAGTTGGGTGCAGAACATGACCGTCACGTCGCCGGATTGGTTTTGATGCCGCGCGGCGTAGATGCCGAAAGGCAGCGAAATGACAAGGGCGAACACCATGGCCAGAAGGGCCAGCGGTCCGGTCACCGCCAGGCTGTCGCCAATTAATTCAAAAACGGGCATTTTATAATGAATGGATTGGTGGCTGCGGCCTAGTAAAAGATTCCCCATCCACTGGGCGTATTGTCCCATAAATGATTTGTCCAGGCCCAGCTCAGCACGCAGATTCGCCAGCGATTCGGGGGTTGCATTGATTCCGAGAATAATCTGCGCCGGGTCACCGGGAAGCACAAAAAGGACCGCAAATACCGCAATGGAGACAAAGAACAGCAGAATCAGCAGGATGAGCAGCTTTTTGATCAAATAGCGGAGCATGCGTTTAATTCAGGGAGGCAGTTTTTATTATTGATGTATTTTCATTTCGGTATTGACCACAAAGAACACAAAGATGCACGAAGACATACCAAAAAAGATTTACTGCTTCGTGTCCTTCGTGAACTTCGTGGTAAAATTTTTTCCGCATAGAATGGAGATACTTAGCATAATACCCAGCTTTCCAACAATGTGCCGATTACCGCTTCCACCACACCTCTGTGCAATCGAGTGCGATTGTGGGGTAATTCTCCCACCAGTTCATCAACTCGATCTTCATGGCAGACAGTGCCGGTGACAGGAACAAAAATCCGTTGACGGCCTCCTCGGCGACGATTTCCTGACAGCGGCCGAACCACTTGGCTTTTTCCGCTTCGTTGGGCGCTTTGAGTGCTTTGGCATAGGCATCCCGAAATTCCTGGGAATCGAACTGGAAATAGTAATCCGGATTGGCATATATGCCGATATCCCATGCTTCGGCGTGTCCGATCATGGACAGCTCAAAGTCTTTTTGCTTGAAAATGCGATCCAGCCAGAAGCCCCATTCAACAATCTCGATTTTGAGTTTGATCCCGATTTGACCCAGCATGTCGGCGATGACTTCGCCTGCGCGTTGTGAATAGGGATAAATGGCCGGCAGCTTGATGGTGGCCGAGAAACCATTCGGATATCCGGCCTGGGCCAGCAAGGCCTTGGCTTTTATCGGGTCATAGGGAAACCGACCGGTCATATCCTTGTAGTAAGGGGTAACAGGCGGCCAGTGGGAGCCGATAACGGTGCCGTATCCGGCCATGACCAGGTCAATGACCGTCTGGCGGTCAATGGCAAGCGCAATCGCCTGGCGCACCAGCTTGTTGTCAAAGGGTTTGGCTTTGTTGTTGGTGGACATGATGACTTCAGAGGTGGACGCTCCCGAAAGCACTTTAAAGCGTTTGTCTTTGGCGATGTCCGCCGCCAGTTCGGGTGCAAACAGCCAGCCGATAAGATCCACATCACCGGCTTTTAAAGCGGCAACCTGCGCACTGGGGTCCTTGATGAAGCGATAGGTGACTTTGTCCAGATAGGGCAGGACCGGGTTCCAGTATTTCTCGTTTCTGACCATTTCCACGCTGTCGCCCCGGGTCCATTTGGCAAATTTAAACGGCCCGGTTCCGATGGGCGCGGCAGCCGTATTTTCGTATCCTTTCATCGGCAGCATGACGGCATCGCCTTCGGCCATGTGAACGATAAACAGGGCGTCAACATCTTTGAGAGTGACCTTCAGGGTCTGACTGTCGGGTGTTTCAATATTTGCGATAACCCGGAAAAATTCAGGATGGGCATTTTTCGTGTCCTGTGCTGCGCCGCGTTCAAGGTTCCACTTGGCGACCTGGGCATTGAAAGCTTCTCCGTTGTGAAACTTGACCCCCTGGCGCAGTTTAAACGTATACACTTTGCCGTCCGGCGACACATCCCATTGGGTGGCCAGCCCGGGCACAAATTGGCCGTTGCGGTCGACTTTGACCAGTCCTTCCATGATATTGGCGAAGACGACCCGATCGATGGCAGCCGAAGCGCTTGCAGTCGGATCCAGCCCCGGTGGCTCATCCCCCACGCACAGCACCAGGTTTCCGCCTTTATTGGGTGCCTCTGCCCAAACCGGTGCAATTGAAAGCGTGATAGCGAATGCCAGAGAAAGTAAAAGCAGTCTCCTCATTATTTTTCCTCCCTTTTTTCTGAAATGAGATGAACATTATTTATCGATCATCAAGGTCGCAGAATGCCGTCCTTCCGGTGGCACTCTTCGCTGTCAGGATGGCCCTTATAATGGCTCTTGATAAACAGTCTGCTGCAGCGTGACCGATGTCGGTAACCGCCTGGGCCTGGGTCGCACTGAAAAAACCCTGCTTTTGGGGTAACTTTTGTTTGCCGGTGGCCATGCAAAAAATGGTATCGCCATCAAACATCGTGTGTGCCGGTCGAATGGCCCGCGCCATACCGTCATGGGCCATCTGGGCGACTTTGCAACCCTGGGCCTTGCTCAGCTTGGCATCGGTGGCGACCACTGCAATGGTGGTGTTCTGGGCTGCAGCGGCTGCAGGCAGTGGTGGCAGTTTCACGGCCCGTTTTCCCTGTGGGTCGAATTCCTGCTCGATTTGCAGGCCTATTTCCCATGGTTGCCCGCTGGCGGGATCGATGACTGATCCGCCTGAATTGACAGCGGCCAATGCGGCCACCGTGATGCCGGCGTCCAAAACGGCGCTGGCGGTTCCCAGCCCCCCTTTGATGCTGCCTGCCCAGGCGCCGGTGCCGGCGCCCACGCAGCCGCAGGCGACCGGGCCACTGCCGGCGGCTTGGCAGGCTTTTTCACCCCATTCGGCACAAACTGGGGGAACAAAATCAGATCCACGATCGAGATCATACAATACCGCTGCCGGGACGATCGGTGCGACATATCCTTTATCCAGCGGGAATCCGAAACCGTTTTTCGCCAGCCAACGCACAACGCCGTCTGCAGCGGCCAGACCATAAACCGAACCGCCGGAGAGCACCACCGCCTGCGCTTTTTCAACCAGATTGGTCGGCGCCAATAGATCGGTTTCCCGGGTGCCGGGCGCCGAACCGCGTACGTCAACAGCGGTCACCGCGCCCTCGGTACAGACAACCACAGTCACCCCGCTGGCAGCAACCGGGTCGGTGTAATGGCCGACGGTGATGCCGGCCACATCGGTAAGAGTGTTATATTTGCCCGCAGTTGTCAATTATATGCGCCTTTCCTTTCCAAGAATGGTTTTGTACCAGAATATAGTCAGACTAATATATATCCAATTGAGTTTAAAAGTAAATCAATTAGGCAATCACTGTTGGGGTGTCAAGTCTTAAAAAAAATATTAAGGTTGACTAAATTGGCGATATTAAGATAAAAAACCAGATTTACTTGAAAACAGGATAAAAACACCGGCGCAGGCCTTCTGTTTTTGAACGCCTATCGGATGTGAAGGATACCCCATTCAATGATCCAGTTAATCAGAGGATTTAAAGATATTCTCCCCGGCGAAATTGAGCTGTGGCAGGCAATTGAGAAGGTGGCACGTGAGCTTCTGGAAGACTTTGGCTTCCAAGAGATCCGTATTCCCATTATGGAGCGCACCGAGCTGTTTGCCAGAAGCATCGGTGAAGACACTGACATTGTCGAAAAAGAAATGTACACTTTTCCGGATCGCAAAGGCGACCTGATTACGTTGCGCCCGGAAGCGACGGCTTCTATTGTACGGGCTTACATCCAACATCGGCTGCATGCCAAGGATCCGGTCCAAAAACTTTACACGATCGGTCCCATGTTTCGAAGAGAGCGACCGCAGAAGGGAAGGTACCGCCAGTTTTACCAGATCAATGCTGAGATTTTCGGTGTCCCATCCGGGCTGGCGGATGTCCAGCTGATTTATCTTTTAATCACTTTGTTTAAGCGATTGAAGGTCGCTGATGTTAAAGCCCACATTAACTCACTGGGCTGTCCGACATGCCGGCCTAAGTATAAAGACGCCTTATCGGACTTTTTGACCTCCATCAATGACCAGCTGTGCGCCAACTGCCAGCGACGAAAGGATCGTAACCCGTTGCGCGTGCTGGACTGCAAAGTTCCGGACTGCCGGGCGGCGCTGGCGGATGCACCTTCCATCATCGATTATCTCGATCCGGAATGCAAAGCCGACTTTGATGAAGTTCAACAGATGCTGCAAAAATTGGGTGTTTCCTTTGTGGTGGATAAAAACCTGGTACGCGGTCTGGATTACTATGCGCGCACCACATTCGAGATCCAGACGGCGTCCCTGGGAGCCCAGAATGCGGTTGCCGGCGGCGGCCGCTATGATGGGCTGGTCAGTGAACTGGGGGGACCGGATATACCGGCTACCGGCTTTGCGATTGGATTTGACAGACTGACGGAATTGACCGGTCTTGAGACAAAACAATTTTACCGCCAACCGGTTATCTTTGTGGCGGCATTGGGGGAGCAAAGCCGTTTGCAGGCGTTTGAGTGGGTTTGTGCTTTAGGGGCTGAAGGCATCAGCGCTGAGCTGGATTTTAGCGGCAAGAGTCTAAAAAGTCAGATGAAACGGGCCGATCGGCTGGCAGCCGGATATGTTCTGATTGTCGGTGACGACGAGCTCAAAAAGGGGGAGGCTATTCTGCGGAATATGAAAACCAAAGACCAGGTTTCCGTTCCCCTTGAAGGTTTGGTTGAAGCCATTAAAAAGCGAATTGACGCCAAGTAGTTTAAAGCGTTGAAAATAAACTAACAAAATGTGAACCTTTTTCAAAAATAGTAGATCACGCTTTCCGGTTGGCCAGTTGAGTCCGCCTCCGGCGGATTGAGCCCGTAAAAAGAGGAAAATCGTCTAAATTCATTTCATGAACCGGCAAACGGGACAACGGGTAACGGGCACAACTTGTAGCATTCACGCATTTTGAATTGGTTTGTAATCCGCCACGAATATTGGCGGACCCATGGGCGTTAGATGCATTTTTGAAATAGGTTCCAAAACAAGGAGATGATATTGCCTGATCAACTAGGAAACATGCGCAGAACGCATCATTGCTGGGAGCTAAACGCCAGCGATGTTGACAAGGAAGTGGTTTTGATGGGCTGGGTCCATCGTCGGCGGGATCACGGGGGTGTGATCTTTGTGGATTTGCGGGATCGGGAAGGTATCACCCAGGTGGTGTTTAACCCAAAGGTGGACAAAGAAATCCATGCCAAGGCTCATGCCATCCGCAATGAATACGTGCTGGCGGTGCGGGGCAAAGTGGAAAATCGGCCGGACGACATGATTAATCCTAAATTGAAGACCGGCGAGATTGAGGTGGCCGTCACGGAATTCAGGCTTTTGAATAAGGCCAAAACCCCGCCGTTTCTGATTGAAGATGAGATTGATGCTTCTGAAACCATTCGGCTCAAACATCGTCACCTCGATCTGCGGCGTCCTGCAATGCAAAAGAACCTGATTCTGCGGCACCAAACCACGGCTGCGGTCAGAGAATATCTTAATAAAAACGGTTTCTTCGATCTGGAAACGCCCTTTCTAACCCGCAGCACCCCTGAAGGCGCCAGGGACTATCTGGTCCCCAGCCGGGTAAACCCAGGTCAGTTTTATGCCCTGCCGCAATCGCCGCAGATCTTTAAACAGCTTTTCATGATTTCCGGTTATGATCGTTATTACCAAATCGTGCGTTGCTTCCGGGATGAGGACCTGCGCGCTGATCGACAGCCTGAATTTACCCAGATTGATATTGAAATGTCGTTTGTGGGTGAAAACGACATCATGAAACTCACAGAAGGCCTGATGGTCCAACTGTTCAAACGGGTTCTGGGCATAAAAATTAGGCGCCCGTTTGCACAACTAACTTATGAGGAGGCTGTCGGCCGCTACGGGCTGGACAAGCCCGATACCCGTTTTGACCTTGAGCTTAAAGAAATTTCCGATATCGTTGCCGGCTCCAACTTTAAAGTGTTTGCCGACGCGGTAAAAAAGGGCGGCATCGTCAAAGCTTTGAATGCCAAAGGCTGCATACATTTTTCGCGCAAAGAAATTGACGATTTGACGGATTTTGTCAGTGTTTACCGGGCCAAAGGCATGGCCTGGATTAAGGTTAAAGAAGATGAATGGCAATCTCCGATCACCAAATTTTTTACGGATGCCGAAAAGAATGCCTTGGCTGAACGCATTAACATGGCGCCTGGAGATCTGGTCTTTTTTGTTGCCGACCAGCCCAAGATCGTCAACGAAGCCCTGGGTCATCTCAGAAATCGCCTGGGCAAAACCCAGGGGCTGATCAACGAAAACGAGTACCATTTCTTATGGGTAACCCGTTTCCCGATGTTTGAATATGATGAAACCGAAAAACGGCTGCAGGCCCTGCATCATCCATTTACGTCGCCCCTGGAAGAGGATATTGCCCGTCTGGCGAAAGAACCTTTAGCCGTAAACAGCCGGGCCTACGATCTGGTGCTAAACGGTTTTGAAATCGGCGGCGGCAGCATCCGGATCCATCAGCGCAGCGTTCAGGAAAAGGTTTTTAAAGCGCTGAATATGGATCGCCAGACCTATGAAGGCAAGTTCGGCTTTTTATTGGATGCGCTGGATTCCGGTGCACCGCCACACGGCGGCATTGCCATTGGTTTTGACCGGTTGGTAATGCTGATGTGCGCTCAATCATCCATCCGGGATGTGATCGCATTTCCCAAAACCCAGAAGGCGGCTTGCCTGATGACCGAGGCACCTTCGGAGACCAGCAAAGCACAACTGGATGAACTGTACCTCAAGCTGAAACCGATAACGAAATAAAACCTCACTAAAGCGCATTCTGATTGATTTTTTCTTGACTTCTGTTAGGATAACAATTATTTAACCAACTTTATTTTTATCCCCAGCAGCTCAGTAGGCAGAGTCCGCCTGCGGCGGATTAACCACCGGGTTGTGGGAACCGTTAAACTTTCAGCAAGTTTTTGAATAACCATATGATCCCCAGTAGCTCAGTAGGCAGAGTCCGCCTGCGGCGGATTAACCACCGGGTTGTGGGAATAGTTGAAACTACCAACAAACTTTTTGAATAACCATATGATCCCCAGTAGCTCAGTAGGCAGAGCAGGTGGCTGTTAACCACCGGGTCCGCGGTTCGAGTCCGTGCTGGGGAGCCACTTTTTAAAGGCCCAGTCCTCTGGATTGGGCCTTTGTATTTGGACAGCATAAAATGCCATTCTGGGTGTACATTTTACAGAATGAGATAACCGGCAAGCTCTACAAGGGTCATACGTCAGATTTGCAGAGTCGCCTAAAACGTCACAATAGTCATGAGGCAGGGTCAATGAGATATACCTACAAGCAAAAAGGCCCATGGAAACTGATATATTCAGAGGAAAACTCGACGCGCAGTGAAGCAATGAAACGAGAAAAATTTTTGAAAAGCGGTCAGGGCCGTGAATGGATAAAAGTGAACATATTAAAACAGTCGCACAGTAGGCAGAGTCCGCCTGCAGCGGATTAACCACCGGGTCCGCAGTTTCCGCCTTCGGCGGACTGGGGAGCGAATCAACAGTAAAAGGGAACCTATCAATGGATGGTACCCCTTTTTGCGCTCGGTTTAAAAAAATCGTATGCAGAAGGTCACAAAATCAAATCAAAATATTTGCAAACTTTAGGCATATCGTGTAGGAAAAACGAAAAAATTTTAAAGGAGGGAGCTGTGAAAACACTTGTTGCATACTACTCTGAAAGCGGAAATACGGAGATACTGGCCAAGGCAATTTACAAAGGTCTGGAGACAACCGATAATGACATCGTGCAAATCGATGATACCACAAATTTCGCAGCGTATGACATTATTTTCGTGGGGTTTCCAGTTCAAACTAGCAGTGTGCCCCCAAAAGTGGAAAAAGCGTTAAAACGTATCCCAGATGGCAAAATGCTGGCTTTATTTGGCACCCATGGCTCGCTGCGGGGCGGCCCGCTGGCTGTTTCAGCATTCCATTATGCGATTACTCTGGCGGCTCAAGCAACGGTTATCGGTACCTTCGGGTGCCGGGGTGAGGTCAAAGCCAGTCTTCTGGAGGCACTTATGAATAAGGCCGAATATAGATTCTGGGCATTGGAGGCCCAGAGCGCCGAAGGGCACCCAGATGAAGCGGACCTTGAAGATGGCAAACAATTCGCCAATTTAATGCTGCAAAAAGCTGGACGGGTATAACGGGCAGCAATTGACCTTCATTAGTATGGGTGAGTTGTGCCCTGTCTATGACAGATTTGGATACTCAAATCTGAAGGGTCTATTTGAGCCATCCGGCCAAATGAGTATGTGACCATTTCTCTCATATCTCAGGGGGCGACGTATTTCGATCACGGGTATTCGAAATTAAAATACGCCCCCTTCATTTCCTGCAAAACCATAACCCCCACTAAAGGCCTTGAATGGCCCTAAGGGCTTATTCAAGTTTTAGAGTCTCAGACAATATTCTTTTTATCATTTTGGAATTATTATAAATATTTTAATTGCCGGTCTCATTTCGAGACCTTGCTTTCCATTTCTAACATGCCATCAAGTGTGACATCTTGCACAATATCCCAAGCGTTAAAAACAGGTAAAGATTTTGGCCATTTGAGCCGATAAAACAAGTGTCTTGGACCGCTGTTTTCTCTATTGTTCAGACTAGTATGTGTTGGGCAGCAAACTCTATTCGATGCGCAACTGCCGTCTTATAAGCATATCAAAAGCCATATGTTAAAAAAGTTACATAAAATCATGTGTCTATAAACTAAAAATGGACCAAATTGCCAAAAATACGACGTCACAGAATCCTTCTGAACAGATACTGTCCACGCTGATCAATACGATTCCCAACCCGGCATTTTTTCGAAATAAAGATGGTGTGTTCATGGATTGCAACACCGCTTTTGCTGAAAAAGTGCTCGGTACCTGCTGCGAAAACATTGTCGGACAATCGGTTTTTGATCTTCCCAACATTATTCCGGCAGCGCTGACGGATTTCTGTTTGCATAACGATAAAAAACTGCTCAGCCAGCCCGGTATCCAAAGCTACGAGGCGGCTATTAGATGTGCTGACGGTATTCAGCGCGATTTTTTGATGAGCCGATCGACATTTACCGACCATACTGGAAAGATTGCCGGTATCATCAGCGTTATGATGGACTTAACGGACCAAAATCGCGCTGAGAAACTGCTGCAGGATCGGACGGCCGAGTTGGTCAAATCCAGCGCGGAACTCAAACGCCAGATTAAAAAGCGCAAAAAAGCCAAGCGATCGGTTAAGCTGGCACACCGTGAAATTGAGCACCTGATCTCTTCTTTACCGACAATTTTGATCGGTATAAGCTGCGATAAAGAAATAATTCATTGGAATGCCGTCGCTGCCAAGGTATTCAACATATCCGCCACCGATGTGATGGGAATCGAACTGGACTGCTGCGGCATCGATTGGGATTGGGACAAAATATCAGACGGTATTTCTAAAAGTCTCAACGATGGTTGCAACGTCCGGGTGGATAACATTCACTTTCGCAACTCTGATGGTGAGGATCGATACCTGGGGCTTTCGATTACGCCTTTTAAGGGCGATGATCAGAACATTTCAGGTTTGACGATCATCGGAGCTGATATCACCGATCGCATCAAATTTGAAGCGCAACTGCATCAGTCTCAGAAAATGGAGGCCATCGGGCAACTGGCCGCCGGGATTGCCCATGAAATCAATACGCCGGCCCAATTCGTCGGTGACAACACCCGGTTTCTGCAGGATGCTTTCAGCGACCTGATCGAAGCCTGCAATTTGTATAAAGAATCCCTCGATACGGCTAAATCTGGCCCGTTGCAGGCCGAGCAGATTCAAGACATCGAAAAACGCATTGAAGAGCTGGATATTGACTATCTCGAAGAGGAGGTCCCCCTGGCTATCGAGCAGACGCTCAAAGGCGTTGATCGCATCACCCATATTGTACAGGCCATGAAGATTTTTGCCCATCCGGGGGGAGAGGAAAAGGAACCCATTGATATTAATAAAGAAATTGAAAAAACCATCATCATTACCCGTAATGAATGGAAATATGTGGCTGAATTAAAGACGGACTTCGATAGTGCTTTACCGACAGTGCCCTGTCATCGGGCGGAGTTTAACCAGGTGATTTTGAATTTGATTGTGAATGCCGCCCATGCGATTGCCGACGCAAAGGCGGACTCATCGGCTGAAAAGGGAACCATAAACATCAGCAGCCGCCAAACCGACAAGCATGCTGAAATTCGGATCAGTGACTCCGGCGTCGGTATTCCGGAGCATATCCGGCACCGCATATTTGATCTGTTCTTTACGACCAAGGAACCGGGCCGCGGAACCGGACAGGGGTTGGCGATTGCCCATTCTGTGATCGTTGACAAACATGGCGGCACGATTGACATAGAAACCAAAGAAAATCAAGGCACCACCTTTGTGATCCGGTTGCCCATAGACACCCTAAATTTGTAAATGACTGATCAAACCAAAAGACGCATATTGTTTGTTGACGATGAGCCCATGGTTTTAAAAGGCCTTCAGCGGTCGCTCAGAAAAATGCGTGCTGAATGGGATATGCGTTTTACGTCCAGTAGCAAAGAGGCGTTGGACATTCTAAGCCTCGAGCCGTTTGACGTGATTGTCTCTGATTTGCGAATGCCGGAGATGGATGGGGGCGAGCTCCTTGCCGAAGTCAAGCGTCATCATCCAGAGGTGGTGCGCATCATTCTTTCCGGTCAGGTGGAGCAGGAAACGACATTTAAATCCGTACAGCTGGCGCATCAAAGTCTTTCCAAGCCCTGTGATGCAGATATACTAAAGCACACCTTAAACAAACTGTTTGGATTGCGGAATCTACTGGAAGATAAAACCATCAAACGCATTGTTTCACAAACTGAGACGCTTCCCAGCCTGCCGGCCATTTATACCGAAGTGATCAATGAGCTGCAATCTTCAGATCCGTCTGTTCAAAAAATTGGCGATATTATTGCCGCCGATCTGGCCATGACGGCCAAAATATTACAGGTTGTCAACTCCGCCTTTTTCGGTCTTGTGCGAAAAATTAGCAACCCCAAAGAAGCGGTAATGCTTCTGGGGACCGAAACCATCAAAGCCCTTGTGCTTTCCGTTAAAATCTTTTCCGAATTCAATCAGAAAAAATATGCGTGGTTTAATTTTGACGAGCTTTTCAATCACAGCATGTCGGTCAGCATGTTTGCGCAAAGCGTCTCAAAAGAGGAACGGCTGGATCAATATCTGATAAACAATTCGCTGATGGCTGGTATGTTCCACGATTTGGGCAAACTGATCCTGGTGACCAACTTCCAAAAACCGTATCAACAGATTTTGGCTGAAGCGCAGCAAAAAAAACGACATCTGTGGGAACTCGAAATTGATATGTTTGGGACCAGCCATGCAGAAATCGGTGCTTATTTAATGGGGTTGTGGGGGCTGGATTACCCGGTAATTGAAGCAATAGCGTTTCATCATTGCCCTGACAGAAGCCTGGCCGATTCAACCGGGCTTCTGACCGCCGTTCATTTTGGTGATGCGTATGACCGTCTAAAAAAGGATGAAAACAGCTCTGGTGAATTGAAACAACTGGATCGCGGGTATCTTGATAATCTGGGGGTTGGTCACCGAATTGATGACTGGCGACTCGTGTGTAAGGATCTCGCAGAGAGGAAATGGTAATGAAAGATAAAGTTTTACTGGTCGATGATGATGCCATGGTTCTGGCCGGGCTTAAGCGTCAGTTGCGCAGCCAATTTCGTATCGACACTGCCCTCAGTGGTGAAGAAGCCCTGAAGCAGGTGCAGGAAAATGGGCCGTATGCGGTAATTGTATCTGATTTCATGATGCCGGGAATGAATGGTATCGAATTTTTATCGTATGTCAAAAAGACCAGCCCGGACACTGTCCGCATGATGCTGACCGGCACTGCGGACATGCCGACTGCCATTCGAGCTGTCAACGAGGGCAATATCTTTCAGTTTCATAACAAGCCGTGTCCAGCCGATATTCTGAGCGAGGCGATACAAAGCGCAATCCAGAAATATCACAAAGTCGTATCCCATCAGCAACAGCTGAATAATTTTAAATCGTCTCTGGAAAAGGCCAGTCAGGTTCAACACGAACTGTTGCCGAAATCAGATCCCGATTTTGAGGGGTTTGACATTGCCGGCCGCAGTATTTGGTGTGATGAAACCGGAGGGGACTATTATGATTTTATATATCCCCCGGAAAACGGTCAAGATAAGATCGGCATTGTCGTTGGTGATGTCACTGATCACGGTATCCCTTCTGCGCTGCTGATGACCACCGCGCGTGCTTTTCTCAGAGAGCGCATCCAAACTTCCCCCAGCACCTGTGCTGCGATTATATCCGATGTTAATAAGCGGCTGGTGCAGGATGTCGAACAGCTGCATCTTTTTATGACCATGTTTTACTGCGAGCTCGACGCCAAGGAAAAAATGATTCGCTGGGTCAAGGCCGGGCATGAACCGGCGATTTTATGGTCTCCTGCTACAGCTGATCAACCGGAGTTACTCTCCGGCGAGGGCTTGCCACTAGGGGTCATGGATGATGCGGTTTATAAAGAGTATCAGAAACCGATCCGTTCCGGCCAGATAATTTTAATCGGAACCGATGGCATCAAAGAGGCGATCAATGATAATGGTGAAATGTACGGCACCCAACGATTGTTGCAGGTGATTAAGGACACAGCCGATCAAGCTGCTAAACAAATTATCGATGGCGTATTTGAATCTCTGAATCGATTTTGTCACCCGCTAAAAATTGATGATGATGCCACTCTGGTCGTCATTAAAGTTGAGTAAAATAAGCTTCCATTTTAGGGTCTGACATACCCGAACAGAAGCGCACAAAATTTCAGCACAACATTTTGCAACAAATTGGTTTAAACACCTTATGCCCTGCGGTCCCTCGATCCTGAAGACATATCCTCGACAATAAACGGCGAACATCGCATGCCAATGCTCATTTTCTTAATCCAGGCCCGCACCATGGTAATGGTCTCCCCATCCATATTGACGATACTCGGCAACTCTTCCACGTAATCAATATCATCTTTATAAAATTCGTAAAACACGTTATGAGAACTGTAGGGGTCGGCAATTAAGATGATTTTATGCCCATCGTAGGGATGCCGCTGAGGAGACCCAGAAAACGCGACGTGGGTTTTGCGCAAGACTTTTCGATCTTTTGGGCGTCGATAGGCCTGGATTTCAAATTTTATGGCTTCCTGGGGATGTTTGGTTTCTGTCATGCCTGGCTCTCCTTAGACTGAAATATTGGAAAGTGGAAATATCATTGCTCCGATATTTGACAGGGTTATCTCACGAATGATGATATTTTTCAAATGACAAAAGAAGTGTTTTGATCAGGAGCATTTATGGAACCCTTGAAGGGATATCAGAAAAAGTTTCTTAAAGGACTTGCCCACGGATTAAAGCCTGTGGTGTTTATCGGTCAGAAGGGTCTAACTGCCAACCTGATCGAATCGATTCGTGAGGCCCTTGCAACCCATGAGCTGATCAAGGTCAAGTTCGTTGATTTTAAAGAAAAACAGCAGAAAATAGCAACAGCCGAAGCACTTGCGGCTGAAGCGGATTGCCAGCTGGTTGGCATGATCGGCCATATCGTCATCTTCTACCAACAGCAAACCGATCCGGAGAAACGCCATTTTCAGCTACCGCAGCGGTAAGCGAACCGGCCAACGGTCAGACTACTGGTCCCGCGAGTTGGGATCTTCCAATGAGGTTTTGGTTTCATTGGGGTATATGACCAGCCGGTCACCCGGGTGTATGGGCTTTTTGCCATCCAGGCGGTTCCAGATGAGCAGCGCCGGCAGCGGCACATTGAAACGCTCGGCAATACTGGTCAGGTTGTCGCCTGTGCGAACCACATACACGCGCTCTTGATTCTTGGCCTGCCATTGTTGCACCATCTGTTTAAAGCGCGTCTCAAATCCGTCGGCACTCCCTTTTGGGATTAACAGCGAATGTGTACCGGCCGTCAGAAAGTGGCCGCGGATCTCCGGGTTCAGGTCTTTAATGGCCTTAAAATAGGTTTTGGCAGCCTGGGCGACAATTTGGATCGGCGTATCCTGAAAGCATTCAATCTGAATTCGATCAAACGCCAGTGGTGGATAAAGGTCATCATCGCTGAATTGGAAGCCAAATCGCTCCGGATTCGTTAAAATTAATTTTGCAGCAATAATTCTGAAAACATACCGCTGGGTTTCAAGCGGCAGATAGAGCTGGTAATAATCCTCCGATTTTTGCGATACCATCTCGCTTTGTAGGCCGATTTCCCCCATATTGTAAGCAGCAGCCGCAAGCGTCCAGGACCCCAGCATCGCATACAGCTCTTTAAGGTAGTTTATGGCCGCCTGAGTTGAGGCGAATATATTCCTGCGCTCATCGATATCAGCATTTATTCTAAGTCCATATTTAAGACCGGTGGATTTTAAAAATTGCCAGTAGCCAATGGCGCCTTTGCGCGAGCCGGCATGTGGGCGCAGTGCACTTTCAATAATGGCCATATATTTCAAGTCATCGGGCATGTTGTTTTCAGCTAGCATTTCTTCAATAATTGGCAAATAACGGGTGGAGCGCTTAATCCACAGCACCACTTGGGGTCGATCCCAGATGGTTAACAGCAGTTCTTTTTCTAAACGCTCGCGCACTTCTTGAAGGTCCAGCGCCACGGGCTCACCGCAAAAATTAAGTGCTTGATCTAGTTTGATGTTTGCTATTAGTGAGGGCCAATCGGAAGGTTGCTGCATCTGCGGCTCCTGAGCGCTGCAGATGACCGCCCCGCCCATTAGGACCAACAATAGCATCAAAAACGTGCGTTTCATATTCGCCTCAGTCTGTTTAAGATGGCTTGCGTGAAATTGCCTTTGACAGAAATGTCATAGCTATTTGCCATTCCCGTCGCAGGCTTTTAACAGATAACTCTGAATGCTGTAAACAACTATCAACCAAATGACAACTGTCCCTAACGGCTTACGGATGAGACAGCCGCTGTGATGAATTTCCGGCGTAAACAGAGACGGTGCGATCTTTGGCAAAATTGCTGAAAACAGCACTGAAGACAATCAGAAAACCACCGCATCCAAAGCGCCAACTGAAAATTTCACCTAGCAATATAATGCCCAACAGGGACGTAAAGATCACTTCACTGGTCAAAATTAGACCGCCTTCCCAGCTTTTGCAATATTGAAAACCCTGATTCATCAGAAGCTGGGCGGCAAGGGCGCTAAAAACGATGCCGCCGATCATCAGCCATTCGATGGCGGATGTCGGCAGGTGTGGATCGCTGATAAACGCCGGAAAGGTGATCACAGCACCGATCAGGCAAAAATACAAATAAATGACGGTTGACCCGTTTGTTTCTCTTAATTTTTTGATTAAACAGACGGTCACACCGGCAAACATGCCGGATGTCAGACCGGCCGCCTGGCCCCATAGGCTGTCTGACAGTTGATAATCAAATAAGATCGCGGCACCGATCAGCGCGCCCAATACGCAGCCGATTTGGCCAAATGAGATTTTTTCACCAAACAAAAGAAATGAAAAAAGGGCTGCAAAGGCTGGAAATGTAAAAAACAAAACCATGGCTGTCGATATTGGAATGTGCCGGATGGCGATGACAAGCAACAAAAAGGCGGTGGTGCCGGTCAAGCCCCGAATGATCATGAGTTTGAGGTTGCTGGTTTTGAAGGGATTTTGTTTCCATCCCATTATGCCCATTAAAATAACCAGCCCCAAACCGAATCGGTAAAAGGCAATGTCCCAGACCCGGAATCCAGGTCCGGAAAGCTTGATGAGACCATCCACAACGGAGAATAAAAAAGCGGAAGCCAGCATTAAGCCAGTTCCTGTCCAGCGTCCAGAGCGCGAAATAGGCCAGGAACCCGTTGGCGCATCTCTGCGCTCAGCGGGCCTAGTGCTGTTGAGTTGGGCATGGCGGATATCGTTCATTTGCCGGCGCTTTGTGTTAGAGGGCGTTTGTGGTGCGCATCGAAGAGTACAATGTTAACAGTCCCACTATAACAAAGAAAATTCCGGCTCCGATTCTGATATAGTTTGTGGGAACGACCCGGCTGATCCCGGCACCGAAAACTACGGCGATCAATGAACTGAGCACCAGGGCGCCAGCGGAACCTAAGAATACAGAGATTCGCGAGTTACAATCAGCTGAAAAGCAAAATGTTGCCAGTTGGGTTTTGTCACCCAATTCAGCCAGAAAGATCAAACCAAAGGTTGTCAGCAGTATTTTGAAATCCATCGGGTTCCTCATAGATGAAAAAGTTTTCAGGTGTCAGGTGTCAGATTCTGAATTTCAGAATTGGTCTTGGTGCCTTTTACATTTAATCATCACTGAATAAATTTGCGGTTATGATGTGTCCTAAATTGCCCTGACACCTGACACCAGTTATATCTATAATGCCCTTAGATATTCCGGTTTCAACGGGACTTTGCCTTTCAAGGCCTCGTCAATCAACTCCAATGTGGTCTCCTTGTCCTTTGGAAACCGGGCTCTGATCGGCAGATAATTTGAAGCGTGATTGGCATGGAAAAGCCCCCGGGTCAAGTGGGTGCTGGCGATCATGGTTCTCAGCTCCGCCAGCATTTCCTGCGGTTCAATCAGGCGAAATTTTCCGGAGACATACGCCTGATGAAGGGCGGTATCCGGTATGAGCATCAGGCTCAGGGCGCCAATGTAGTCAGGGTCCATTTCGGAAAGGACGCGCCCGGTTTCCTTTGCATGGACCTGAGAACGCTCTGGGCCGGCGATCCCCAAAAGAACGGTAACCGAAAGCTTGAAGCCGGCTTCTTTGGCTTTGCGACCCATGGCAATCATCTGTTCGGCGGTGGCCCCTTTGTTTATGTTCTTTAGTGTGATGTCGTCGCCGGTTTCCAAACCCATATACACGATTCCCACCCCATGCGCTTTGAGCGCCTTGAGCTCATCGATCGTTTTCATTTTCAAGGCCTTGGCATTGGCATACAATCCGACCCGTGTTACCCAGGGCAGCTGTTTTTCTATTTCTTTTAGAATTTTTAGCAGCCTTTTTTGGGGAATAATGAGCGCATCGCCATCGCATAAGAATACCCGGCGCTGCCGACGGCAGTGTTGCGCTGCAAAGGCAATGTCTTCCATAATGATGGCATCGGGCTTTATCCGAAAACGTTCGCCTTTGTAGGTTCCGCAAAAGGTACATTTATTGCGTGAACAGCCGACGGTCACCTGCAGCAGAATGCTGTTGGCCTCGCTGGGCGGTCGTATTATGTTGCCTTCATAATGCATGCGGTTTAACATTCCATCTGAGAATTTAACGGACTGAATTTCGCATCAGTCCGAACTTTGGCTTTTATATGTTTGTGGCGGTCATAGCAACTGTTTTCTTAAGCAGCACCGGGAGGAGGCTCGTCAGCATCATCGCCGATACATGTTTTTTCGAGCAGATCATCTTTAAGGTAGTCATAAAGGCTGCCGTGGAAAGAACACTTGATGGCCTCTTTGATTTTTTTTATCAGATACTCACTGATAGCTGCTTCACCGTCAATTTTAAGGCGAAACGCAATGAGCCGCTGTAATTTTTTGTCCTGTTTGTCACGATCCGGCACCATCCGCATGACGCGTTGGAATGTCATCTGAAAGGGACCATCCTGTTCTTCAATCGAAATGATCTTGTCTGTCATGGCTATTTCTCCATCGGGTTGGCCAGTTTGCCGGTTGAGCCCGTTGGGCCCGTTAAGAAAGAAGCATGTTTTAAATTATGGTTGATCGGCTTTCAGCAGGCTAATCCCTTTTCATATGGACCGTTAGTCAGCAACGGGCTAACCGGCTATCCGCTATTACTGGTTGCCAAAGCCATTTTGTCCACCACAATCCGGGCATGTCCAGGTAATACCATTGCAGGACATTCCCCACATGTTTTCTTGCATGCAGTCCTGGCAAATACTGAAGCCGCAACGGCACGTCCAGCAAAATCGAAATGTCGACTTACAGCAATCGCAATCGTAGGATTTGAGACGTCGGCGCCGCTGGCGATATCCGGAATTTGTAGCCGGCACTTTCATGATTGTTGTTTTAAATCTTAAGTGTTATAGAGACCCATGCCCGGTTCCGGTGGCGTAATATCTGCCTGAACCGGAATATATTCAGCGGACATGCAAAGGGTGCCAAAAAAGTAATTCAATCCAGAATATATGTCAAATTTGCTAAAATGTGACATCTGTATCTGACCGTGACAAACGGGTTCAAAATCGATGGTTTAACCGCACTTGACAATCAATGGCATTGAGAAATCTATGAAAGAAGAAAAAACGATATATTTAATCGACGGTACCGCATACATCCATCGCGCCTACCATGCCATCCGGGGATTATCCAATTCAAAGGGACTGCCGACAAATGCCACCTTTGGATTTGCGCGAATGATGTTAAAGCTTATCGAAGATCGCCAACCGCAGTATGCCGGTATGTTCTTCGATGCCAAGGGCCCTACTTTTCGGCATGAAATGTACACAGAATACAAAGCCAATCGTCCACCCATGCCCGACGATATGGCCGTTCAAATTCCGTATATCAAAGAAGTTACAGCGGCTTTGCAATTTCCGATTATAGAGATGCAGGGTTTTGAAGCCGATGACCTGATCGGAACGGTTGCCCGGATTGCTGAAAAGAAAGGTTTTTCGGTCGTTATTGTGACCGGTGACAAGGATTTTATTCAGCTTGTGACCGAGCACACCCTGATCTGGGATCCTATGAAGGAAACCACCATCGATACCGCCTTTGTCAAGAAAGCCTATGGCGTCGAACCGCAGCAGATGATTGATGTCTTGGGACTGGCCGGTGATACATCCGACAACGTTCCCGGGGTTCCGGGAATTGGCCAAAAAACAGCACTGAATCTAATCCAAAACCACCAGAGTATGCTCAAATTATACGCAAAGGTTGACACCATCACCGCTAAGAAGCAACGCGAAAACCTGATTCGTTTTCGGGATCAAGCTTTTTTAAGCCGGGATCTGGTCACGATTGACATCGACGCTCCTATTTCCACTGATCTGGCGGATTTTAAAATCGGCCCGGCGGACACCGATACACTTTCAGCCCTGTTTCAGACCCTCGAGTTTCGGCAACTACAGCACGCCCTTTCTCAGAAGACCGACTTAAGCGACAAAAATTACCAGCCGATTTTAACCCAAGCAGCGCTTGATCGGCTGATTTCTCGTCTGACATCGGCCCGCATATTTGCCCTGGACACTGAAACGACTTCCCAAATCCCAATGCAAGCGCGGCTGGTGGGGCTGTCATTTGCCCTGCAGCCCAACGAAGCGTTTTATATTCCCTGTGGTCATGATTATCTTGGCGCACCGCAGCAATTACCGCTATCTGACGTGTTAAAACAGCTCGGACCTGTATTGTCTGATCCGAGTATTAAAAAAGTCGGCCAAAATATAAAGTATGATTGGATTGTTCTGACCCGCCATGGCGTCAAGCTCGATGGTGTCGTTTTTGACACCATGGTCGCATCTTACCTGCTAAATCCATCCAAACGCGCTCACAATCTGGACCAGATCGCTCTGGATTTTTTAGGCCATAAAACCATTCCCTATCAGGACGTCGCCGGCAAAGGCAAAAACGCTTTATCCTTTAATCAGGTGCTATTGGAAAAAGCAGTGCCGTACGCCTGCGAGGATGCCGACATCACCCTGATGGCCAAGGATGCTTTGATGTCTCAATTGCAGGCGATTGATCTGCAACAACTGATGGAAACCGTCGAGATGCCCTTAGTGCCAGTCCTGATGGATATGGAAATGATCGGCACCTGTGTCGATATCGACCGCCTACATGAACTGTCTAAATCCTTTGCACATCAACTTGAAGGGCTGGAGGCCAGTATTTACGGTCTTGCCGGAGAAGAATTTAACATCAAATCCTCCAAGCAGTTGGGCAACATTTTGTTCAACAAACTGCAATTGCCGGTATTGAAAAAAACCAAAAAGAAAACTGGTTATTCGACCGATGTGGATGTATTAACTCGCCTGGCTGAAGAACATGAAATGCCAGCCCTCATATTAAAGCATCGCACACTGTCCAAACTTAAATCAACTTATGCTGACGCCCTGGCTGATCTGGTTAATCCCGAGACCGGCCGTATTCATACATCCTTTAATCAAACCGTAACGGCTACTGGCCGCTTAAGCAGCTCTGACCCAAATTTGCAAAATATACCCATTCGCAGCGCGGAGGGCATGGAGATCCGCAGGGCTTTTGTGCCCCGCAAAGGCTGGAAACTGGTATCAGCGGATTATTCCCAGGTGGAATTGCGCATCTTGGCACATTATTCCGATGACCCCATTTTGATTAAAGCGTTTTTGGAAAACGAGGATATTCACGCACGTACCGCCAGCGAGGTTTTTCAAGTGCCTGCTTCAGATGTGACAACCGAGCTCAGGCGGCAGGCTAAGGCCATTAATTTCGGTATTATATATGGAATGAGTGCCTTTGGGCTTTCTAAACAGCTTGATATCGGACAAAAGATGGCGCAAACCTATATCGATCATTATTTTGCCCGCTACACCGGTGTGAAGGAATTCATCGACAAAACGCTTGCAGAGGCCCATCAGTCCAAACGCACCAGCACGCTTTTGGGACGTATTCGTCTGCTGCCGGATATTGGCAGTCGCAACCATGTCGTACGGCAGGCTGCTGAAAGAACAGCGATTAATACACCGATACAAGGGACCGCTGCCGACCTCATTAAGCTGGCAATGATCAAAGTGGCCAATACCATCAAAGATAAAAACCTTAAATCCGCTATGCTGCTCAGCGTTCACGATGAGCTCATTTTCGAGGTCCCACCGCAAGAACTGGACGAACTGTCAACTCTGGTCAAAGAAATAATGGAAAGTGTCTGGGAGCTCAAAGTGCCCCTCAAAGTGAACTTGGCGCTGGGCGACAACTGGGCTGAAGCCCACTAATTGGTTTTAATTGACAGAAACTACCCTTTTTCTTCACTTGATGAAGGCACTGCCTGGCCTTTGACCGTATCATACACCGTACCGTAGATGTTTTTAAATGAATCCGTAAAACCGGCCGGTGATATGCGTCCCCCTTCTATGAATTTGACAACAATTTCCTTGGTGGCTCTTAATATTTGTTCGTCTAATGAGGCCATATACGCTCTCCTTCTTTGAATGAAAATTAATGCGAAATAAACTAATATTAAATAACAGCATCACAATCTTGTTGGAACGGTGCGACAAGATACCAGCTAAAGTTAACGGATGAAAATCATTTCATCGCATTAATTTTCACCCTTCGGGCGAGCCGGAGGCTTCCATTTGCTGCGTTATTAAGGGCGAGGCATAGCGTGACTATAGCCACGCCCTTAAGTGCCTTGCATATGGAAACCTCCGACCCGTTCAAAACCAGATATGAAAATTAATGCGAAATAAACTAATATTAAATAACAGCATCACAATCTTGTTAGAAAGGTACGACAATATACTAACTAAATATAATGAATGAAAATAATTAGTTGTCTCTGATGCTGTGGGTGGCGGCATTGTGTTGAGCCTACAATAGCTATCAATGAATATCGTTGATTTGACAACGTAAAAATTATTATTTATTTAATACCATCGTTAAGATCAACCGATTTTGTCATCACACTTGGCGTTGTTTTGACGATGCAGATACCCAAAAAAATCTCCGGCGGCATGATAACCATGATGATTGACGCAGCAACATCAAAACGCACTCTGCTGTCTTTACCATTGGTAATGGTTTTGATTGGCATTCTCAGCCTGGTGTACATGGGGTGTTCTTATCGGGAAACCGTGGATAAAACCACAAAAACCGTCACCAAGACAACCCAGAAGCTTACGCGCAATATTCGATTTTCAGACGACGATCTTCAGCGTTTGGCCGCCGTTATTGGTTTTGAAAATAAGTCCCTGTATCGGGGCAAGGATTTCGCCCAGTTATTTCGCAAGGGCATTCCGGAATATCTGAACAACGAATGCGATGATGTTAGCGTACTGCGTCCGGAAGCAGGCGATAAGATTGAAGGATTTCAGCAGCTGCCATTGATGGAAAACGGTGAGGTTGATAACTTTGCCCTGGCGCTAATCGGCAGGCAGATGGGAATAAATGCGGTCATCACCGGGAGCCTGGACGATATCGGTATACTGGATGAACTGCAAGGCATGATCTGGAAAGATACCCGTCATCTGATTCAGATATTGGTCAGTATCGAGGTCTATGATACCGAAAGCGGCAGCAAAATCCTGGATGAAAGTTATAGCCGTAAAGTTGAAATTGAAGAGCTGGACTATGAATTGATGCGTTCTGTGGGCAAAATGATGTTGCCCGATTTAAATGAAACTTTGACAGATCTTCTGGCCGAAATTGGAGAAGCTGTCTGCTGGGCAATCGAGGACCAGCCTTGGAGCGGATTTGTTACCGCAGTTGAAGATGAAACCCTAATCATTTCTTCAGGCACCACCGCGGGTTTGGCCACAGGGGATGAATTCGATGTTTTTGATACCAGTCGCGTTTTAAAAGGGTTGTCCGGCCAGCGGTATTTTGTCCGCGGCCAAAAAATTGGTGAAGTCAAAATCACCGAAGTCGAATCCAACCAAGCCAGGGCGGCAATCATCACCAACAGGGGGATTAAGCCGGGCAGTTCCGTGAGAGTGAAGTAATTCACTCGGTTGAGCCGGTTTGCCCGTTGGCCCGTTGCGCCCGAAGATTCCAAGTCAGAAAGAATCACTTTCTTTTACCGGCTAACGGGAAACCGGCCAACCGGCTCAACCGGTAAATATGGTTACACGAGAGATTTTTAGGAAAGAATCGATAGAGAGCGATTAGCTTGATAGTAATGAAACCTGATAGGCTTTGATGCGTTGCAGGGCTTCTGCCTGGGTTGAAATGTGATTGATTGATTTGCGAAACTGGCTGCTGTTTCGAAGGCCTTTGGCAAACCAGCACAGACGACTGCGCATCATCCGGCAAGCGATTTCCTCTCCAAAATATGTAACGGACGCTTTCAGGTAGTGTCTCATAATGTCAAACCGCTGGTCCAGATTGACAGTCGGTTCGGTCTCTCCGCGCAATCGGGCCCGAACGTTGGCAAATATCCAGGGGTTGCCGATGGCCATCCTGCCGATCATGATTGCGTCACATCCGGTTTGCGCCATCATTGCCATAGCATCACTGGCACTGCAGATGTCACCGTTGCCGATTACAGGCACGCCAACCCGCTTTTTTAATTCCTTAATGATGGTCCAGTCTGCATGACCGCTAAATCCCTGGGTGGCGGTGCGAGGATGAATGGCAATCGCATCCACACCGCAGGATTCCGCAATTTTAGCAATTTCAAATGCCTGATTACCGGTGGCATCCCAACCACTTCTCAATTTAACCGTAAGCGGTATGGATACGGCGTTGCGCACGCTACGGATGACAGCTGCTGCCGTATCGGGCGCCTGCATCAAGGCAACGCCCGAACCGGTTTTGATTATTTTCCTGACCGCACATCCAAAATTGATGTCAATAATATCTGCGCCCGATGCTTCCACTAAACGGGCTGCTTCAGCCATCACATCCGGTTGAGAGCCGAATATCTGAACTGACAGCGGCTTTTCCTGCGGCTGACTGTCCAGCAGTTGCTGGGTTCTGTATGATTGGTTGACCAGCCCATGGGCGCTGACCATCTCCGAGCAGACCAAAGCACAGCCCGCCTCTTTGGCCATCAGTCGAAACGGCAGGTTGGTAATGCCGGCCAGGGGCGCCAGCACCGTCTGATTCTCAAGTTTTACCGATCCAATTTGCATATTCACAAGTTAGTTGTTAGTCATTCGTTGTCCGTGGTGAAACAATTTTGAATTTATAGCATTAAACCGGCCAACGGACAACTGACTACGGACAACAGACTTATTTTGAAGTGGGGTTGGCATAGCAGAATAGACAATCATGATAGCAAGGATGCTGGCGGTAATCACCGATATCCACTGATATTTTACAACCGCACCCTTTTTGGGTGCGCTGGCCGGTATCTCGTCTTAATGAGAGATTTCCACCATAAAGTGTTACCAGCAGATCATTTGGGATACAGGCGCTCTGTGTGACGGATGAATCATTCGCGAGCCCCACCGAAACATCCTTTTCACAACACAGCATCAGCTTTATATTTTTGGAAGCCAGCATTTTTTCCATTTTGACGATAACCTGACGCTTGGTTTTCAAGGGGGCATCCCAAAATGAAAAATCAGGCCGATTTACTAAGCGTTTTTCGATTTTTGAATAAGGGTCCATAAAGCTGGTGATACAGCGTTTGATTCCGGTCTCTTTGGCCTTTACAGCGATGCGTCTCAGATCACTGAGATTGTCCTGAACCTTGTCATTGCCGCTTTTGAAAAAACAGATGGGGTCAAAGCGCCAGTTGATTGCCGCAGGACCGAATTGGTCGCCGAGTTGTTGAAGCTGGTCGAGGCGGACATCCAGGGAGGAGACCTGCGGCTCAAGCTGAGGGGATGCTGAATTGACGGTAAAGTTGAAAAAAAGATGGTAACCGGCCTTCTGCAGTTGTTGGCCATATTGGTGCTTCAAAAACTGACCGAAATCTTTGGACCAGAAAACGATCGTATGCACATTGGCCGGGGTGGCAGGGATTTTTTTGATATGTCGATTGAACGGATTGACGACTTCAAAAAAACCGCGCTCAATGCATTCCATAAACCAGGGCATATAAAATGCCGGAATATCGGTTCGTCTGGATGCCGAGATGACGATTTTAGGCTCAGGCTTCAATGTTTCGGGTTACGGGTTACCAGGTACCTGGGTTTCAGGTGTCGGGTGTCCAGCCTTCGCTTTGAAAGCTACGGCTTGGCAAGCAGGTTTCAAAGCGAAGGCTGGACACCCGACACCTGAAACCCAGGTACCTGGTAACCCGTAACCCGAAACATTGAAGCCTGAGCCTAAAATCGTCATCTCGGCATCCAGA
>JAAUXU010155965.1_pt1 | contig 63465 bp, 63 predicted proteins | sample 7278151 | NCBI WGS metagenome assembly JAAUXU01 (sample SAMN14350113, study PRJNA611818) | marine sediment metagenome | isolation source: surface marine sediment (1.8m) | place: French Polynesia: Moorea | collected 2018-08
CCCCCTCTTCACGGTAGGAAAAATTTTCAAAATTTGCTCAAAAACAGTGCCATTTTGGACTACTTTTTGGCTCTCTCTCACGTGTTCAAATACTTTTGCACGGAAGTGTACGTAGGTACTAGCGGAGGTGCCTGGTGTTGCTCGAGTTATTGGATGACCCAGGTAAAAGCTGTGTAGATTTGAAGCACTGTCTTTCTGTGTCTTTGAGTAACTGACTAACCCCGCTTCCCTGCGCGTCATCCATATGCATTGCACAAGGTTCTCCAGGTGTGGTCCATGGGCTCCACGCCCTTGGTCCATTTGCTCCGTCCTTGGTCCATTTGCTCCGTGCTGTCTGGACGTATGAGGCTACCTTGATCATCGTAAAGAGCTCAGATTTGATATTCAATTAGATAACCAGTTAAGGACCCATTGATATTCAATAAGCCCGAGTCTGACTTCGACCAGAACATCGCCACCGACAAAAGGTATGTATAGGCCGTTACACCCCACCCAGTAAACTAATTTTGAAAAATTTCAGGTGATACGCAAGCATTTACCACCATACCCTACACAAAATTACCTTTAGGTATCTTAAAGGGTTTTTAAGTAATGTCAGTTTTCTTAGGCGACAAATTTGGCTTATCATGACTTTATGCACTGTTGCCTAGTGAGGGAGAGATAGGGGTGATTTTTTTATTTGGATTTTTCGCTTGGGGGTTTCATTTTTAATGAAATTGGATGAAATTGGACTGTACCACGGTTGCTGTATGCAAAATACCAGTCTGGGACTTGGTCTACTTTTGACACACGGTCTCATGGGTTTGCAAAAACCCATGAGACCGTTTTTAATAGTCTACCAGTAAAATCATAGCAACATTTAGACCTGGTTTTGTATTACTACCGGTATGTAGAGAAAAGTACTCGTGGCAAGAAGCCATTTGAGGAGAAAGTGGCAGAACGTAACTTCCTATTAACTTTCAACTTCATAAGGACCTTATGAAGTGATTCTTTTTGCTGCGATGCCTCCTTCTAGTCGATCTCAGCCGAGTCAAAAAAGTACTTTCAGCTCCAGGTCTTTAAAGATCTTCCTGCTCCAGGCTTCGAAATAGTGATGGGCTTAATATACGGGCCGTATCGGGCCGAGCTGTTAGGTCTGTTACGTCCCGCCCGCAGGCACAGACATTGGCGTAGACACACAGACCTGACACAACATTAACAATCAGTAAAACTTTGGTCTTCAGTCTTTTTTGCCCCGCTGTAAGCACCGAACACTTCTAGCATGCGCTCTCCACTGATATTGACCTCCCGAAATGCACATGTGCTGGGCTTCCATAAGGTACCGCTGGCTGATTTTGCTGCTGATGTCCCACATCCAGAGTCAGGTTGATAATTATGCCACTTCTCGTATGTTGTAGCTGATGCAAACTACAACAAACTTCCAGAACAACCTGGACCCTTTCATTAAAATGCATAATTAGCCAACAGTTTCCAGAATTTCTCGCATAAACAGCTTAAAAAAAGGAGAAAAAGAAAAGAAACAACTGTCCGAGATGATAATGCGGACGCCATTGATGTCTGAGTCATCGAGTCATTCAGTTCTACCGTCGGTGTTACTGTACTTCGCCGATGCCTTTGCCTTCCAGCCCCTCATTGCAGCACCGCTTGCTGCTGTGACTGAGGATTTGAACATCCTGGGATGCGACAGCTTGTGCTACCGATCGATACAACGACAAATATGTGCGAAATCTGAAGAAAAGAGGAGTCGACAACTTCATCATCTCCGTCAGTGCAGCAAACACCGAGGATCAGAATATAGCTGTGCTACAAGTTACGGAGTTCTATTCAGTATATGTAATCTAGAAACCTTTCAGCTTGACAAGTGGATAAGTTTGTCATATGAACCACTTTTGACCTGATTCCTTCCAGACAGGCATTTTCTAACAGTGATGAATTATTGGTGAAGTTGGCCACTGAAAACTCAGTTTGGTATGCTTCATCCAAGTCGCTCAAATCATACTTTCAAGGGTTGGGAACATCTCCATCTACAAAAGCGGTGCAGGCCATGATGCTCCCTTCTAATCTTCAGTAGTAATTACAGCATGACTTGTTTCGAGAGGTAGTTTAGCGCCGGGGAATTAACTTCTGCAGCTTCTGTGCTTCACACTTCATTTATGCTTCAACACAACACAGCCGGGTAGGTGCACACAACAGCTGTCATTAGCTAGCCTCACAACATACACCGTGTCAGAGGTAAGAATAGTAGCAGTCAATGAGGCAACTTAATAAAGTTGAATTTTTTGTAAGGATGGCAAAGGACATTTTATTCTTCTGTGCCTTGAATGACCTATTTAGTAAAAAAAAGTATGTTTACAATTATGCACATCGGACCGGGTTAAGACGGTCGAGGACCATCTGTATTGGCATTAAAAATCGGTCCAGTTTTTACATAAAAATTGCATGTGCCCGGGCCCCAAATCCATTCTGCATCAATGCAAACTAAGTGTTATGCTAAAATTTATGGAAAGAAATTACGAAAGTACAGAAGTACATATGCAGTGATCGATCGGCGATTTCACCAAGAATAGAGCAATGTTAGAGAATGCCCGCAAAAAAGGACTTAGGTCAACAGTGATTAATATAACAAACATACGCGGGGCCACGTTTAGAAGCTTAGAGGTGACACGCAGCGTACAGGGTGCGACTGAAGTATCTTCCCAGGGAAAGTAATGTGTAGTAGCTCAGTCATTTGAAAATTGTGCGAACTTTTCACTTGAATGGAACTGAATTGAGTCGAGCTTTTTACTTAGTACACTATCAGACTACAGTTGAGTCTCGCAAAAACGAAGTTTTCTTAACGTTTTCTCAAGTGAATGGTTTTGCAGTAACGAAGTGCAAATTCCTCTCAACAACAGAGTCTGGAATCCTCGCGTCCTTCTATGACTAATGTTTCTTTCACTCTTCAGGAGTTTCTCCTTAAACCTGCTCTTAAGGATAACCAGGTATATGAGGCCTTCACGTTTGAAGCAGTTCACATTTGAGGCCGTCACATTTGGGGCAGTACACATTGGAGGCCTCAGAAATTTCCTCAATTGTGGTGGTTTTTATTCACGCAATTTAGATATACGATCCCCACCACAGGTCACAAGCTAAGTTATTTCTGGTCTTGAAAGCAGAGCAGCACTACCTAAAAGACTGAATTGATATGGCGCCACAAAAATTGGCCTTACTTTTTATTTAATATGCCACCAATTATCATTGTTCCAATTGGCGGTGTTATTCCCACTTTTAAAGATTATGTACTATGCAATAATTCAATGCATTTGAAAATAGAACCAAGCCTCTCCGCTTCACTGTATTGCTATACGTAGGGAGCGCTTTCAAATTGCGTTTGACAGCTGACAATATGACAATCGCTCACCCGGCTTAAAGGCCCTAACAGCAAGGAGGCCTGGATGTGCACAACCCAATATGGATGCACCAATGCGTGAAGGCCCCGAGTGTAAAAGGCCTCGAATGTACGGGCCCCATCTGCTATGGAACGGTTCTTGAGACAGCTAAACACGAGTGACCATGCATGTGGCGTGTACTGCACACCCCTGACCACGTGAGCGCCTGTGTCTCGTCGTAGGACTGTTGTGGCTCTCCCACCCAATGCTACAGTGCAGTGAAAAAAGCCTACATCTTGGTGGCAGATACGTGCGGAATGCTAAAGGGTTCATACTTCACCGTTGCAGCGGTGAATATACAAGAACGTACGTACGTATATGTAACACTCAACCCCCAGTGCGTCACAGTGGTGATGTCACCGATGTTTGTTGAAATGGCAATATTAATGGTGCCGCCGGACCAGTTTTACTGCGAAACTGGACTTTTTTAAGGAGTTCTTGAGTCCAAGAATATTTGCTTGTGGCCCAAAATAGTCAACATTACGACACTCCTAAAGACGACTCAGTACAAGAAGCGAAGCACACCCCCAGTCATTTTTGACGCACTTTTTAATCATTCCTCTTGGAATGCATATACTTCAAAAACTCCACATCAGTGAAGTCAGGAATCCCTACTTTCTTTGATGTAGTGGTAGAGTCAGAGTATGAAAATCAACAAACAAGAGCGAGTGAGTTGGCATAATATGAGAGGTTGCTCATATTCTGTGTGGGCGGTGCCACAGTCCCAATTCAGCTCCAGTCTGTGTTTTGAAAACTTCACCAGCGAGAATGTTTAAAGTCTGACGTTCTATTTGTGATCTTCATAGCACACATTATTTCACTGCCAGCATTGCTTTATGACGTTGAAGGCAACCTAATTCGGTCGCACCCTGTATGGAACTAGAGTGCTTATGTAAGTCAGCTCTGAGGAGCTCAACGACCCAGAATAGAGCTGTTGTCTTTTATCCTGAGCTGGGAGTCACACACAGACATATGGCCGTAGAATGGAAGCCTCGTCCGTGCAACAGTAAAGACGAGAATAATTCTTGACGTGCGGCCTCCGGTTTCAACGAGATATTTGAATAGCCTGGCTCATATTCAGGCTACAACCTGCCAGACTAATTGTACCTTTTACTCTACTTTGCTCAATCAGCATAGTCCTGTACTCTCCTTCAAGCAAAGGACGCGTAACTGATTGCACGCACGGTACGTTGCTACTTGCTAGGCAGCAACGTAACTATGCAAGCGTTGCAGAGAAGAGACCTCCAGCCGGAGCCTTTAATGTAGACACTGCTTCCAACTATGACTAGCAGTAGAGAAGTTTTGCATTTTCCACGAGGGAAAGCCGATACGAGCTCTCGATAATGTACTGAATGCGAGACATACAAAAAACGTCATATTTCAAGCATTCATCTAGTTTGCGTGAAATATGAAGAGTTGGCGTGAAATTTAAACGACAGAGACAGAGCTTGAACTCGTATTGGCTTTGCCTGGTGGTAGCTGCACAGTAACATCATCGAAGCATGGCAGCATGAAGGTTGAACTGGACAGTCCTCATGACGTAACCACGCGTGATGGTTGAAGGTGTAGACAAGTTGAATGTGTGTGTTTCCATAGTGTACAGCTCTGTGTATTAGTCCTGCTCACATGACTACTCCGGAGAATGCCGGGAATTCCCGTGAGTCCACCTTGGTGACATCCCCTTTTTGATCGTGTCGAGGGGAAAAAAACTGTTCTGGGGCAAAAACTGGGTCACACTTAAGACATTCGGAGCTGCCGGCAGCCTCCCTCGTCACTAGGGCCTTATTCTCTAATCAGGCAGGCGCATTTCGGTCGTACGGAGATGCTTACTTGCGCTGTCCAGTCACTGTAATGCTGTGGCACTAACAGACATGAATGCTGGGCTGACGGCATAAATCAGGCTGTCCGTACTTGTAGCACAGCGTTCACATCAGTTGTGCTCTACCCGGAGCGAAAGCGAGATGTCTACTCTCAAGTTTAAAGTGGGGTCACCATTCCTAACACCCTCAAAAGACACACACCACGCTTCAGATTTCAAATATCAGCAGTAAGTTAAACTCTTGCACTTTTTTGATGTTGTTGTCATGTTTACCATCGATATCTGTGTTCGAAATTGAGACGACACGAAACCTCGTGACGTGGTCGTGTTACTCGACCCCTGCATACGTTGAATACGCAATCTTTTACCCAGACACAAAGATGGCGCGTACGAGTCGTACACAGCAAACGCTGGTACTCCGGTCTGTCGGATTGCTCTCTTCGGGGTTGGTCGCGCCGGCAGCATCCACCTGAACAATCTGTCCGCGAACCAGCGTACGGAGGTCGCGTACGTCGTCGAGGTGGAGGGCAAGCGACAGTGGTGCAACGACAGGTGGAATCTTGCCAAAGCCAACGTGAAGTTCATCACACCGGAGGTGCGGTCTCTCAACTTACTTCTATTTAAAATAGCAACCTGCTGCTACCTTTCCGCAAACTCAACAAGTCTTGTTTGAGGCGTCCCTTGGGTTTGAGGCATGGTTTTGCTATATCTCCCTCATTCTCGAGCTTTGAGCATACAGATAAGTTCTCTGAAGGTCTTAAACAAACCCACTCGATCCCACAGCCGGAAAGTCACGAGGTACACCTCCCGCTGTACTGGCGGTCCATGTGCAAGCTGCCCACCTTTGCCGCAGCTTCAAAATCAAAAAGTAACACTGTACCTAGGAATCTGATCGAGTATACAATGACGTGTCCGTGGACGCCTGCATCGTGGCGACTTCCACGCTCACGCACGAGGAAATCATATGCTCAAGTCTGAAAGCAGGTGATGACAAGCAAGTAAAAAGAATCACTGTTTATAGCAGTAGCACTTAGGCAAGCATGTCTTCGCCGAGAAGCCGATCGGGGAGACCACCGCAAGTACCGCTCGTTGCTATCGCTTAGCAAAAGAGTGCGGAAAGGTCTTGTTCTGCGCCTTTAACAGGAGATTCGACCCTTCCTTCAGAGCCGTGAAGGACCAAGTTAGTAATGGTAAGTCTACGATGTTAACGCAGCTCACGACCAGACAACTTTCCGCACTTTCAGGAGTTGTGGGTCACGTTCATTTGATCAAGACGACGAGTCGAGACTCTCCCGTGCCTTCACTGGCGTACCTCAAAACTTCAGGTGGCATTTTTCACGACTGTGCAGTGCATGACATTGACCTCATCACGTGGATCCTGGGCGATCTTCCCGTCGAAGTCTATTCAGCCGCAAATGCGCAGATACCGGAGATCGGGAAGATCGAAGACTTTGACAATGTCGTCATTACTTTAAAATTTCGTTCGGGTAGTGAAGCTCTCCAAAAACTTTAGTTTCCCGAGCAACATGCTTATGCAACGTCATCTTACAGGGAGTCTTGGAGTAATCGACCTTTCTCGCTATGCAAGTTACGGATACGACCAAAGGCTGGAGGTATTTGGGCCACTTGGCATGATCAACGTGGAAAACGATACCCCGCAGAGGACTGTTACATCGTCGAGTCAGGCAACGGAGACGTGAGTGCTAGTCTAACTGACATAAGTGCATGATCAAAGGCTTGAAATTCCTTGGTTCCAGGGTCCCCATATACTATTCTTTCCCGTCTCGACACGCCATTGGATACCAGTTTGAACTGGATCACTTCGTGGACACGGTGGTGGGTAGGTCAGAGCCATTTGTGACGGAAAAAATGACTCTGGCTGTGACTAAGATAGCCACCGCCGCAGAAGAAGCTGCAAAATCAGGTGAGGTAGAACTAATGATACCACCCTACAATTGCCCGTCGATCACCAAATCGTCTTGAACAGGCCTCCCTGTCAAGCTGGAGTGGGATGAGAAAGAAGTTCCGGAGAACTGGCAATAGGACAACCTCTTCCGTATGGGACGTGGAGAGTGGTTTTTACCTTACAAGAGTTTGGGGACATTTTCGAAGTCTTTATTAGTTACTTGAACTTTCTTTGCGAAATACAGATCGGTCTCTTGAGTCAGAAATACCTCGCTTTATAGCAATATACGTAAAAAAAAATGTGCACATCAGTGATTAGTTCCGTTGATGCTTCCGCTAGAGCTGTCATTTGCTTCAAAAGCCTCCCTAGCGCTGACTGCAGAGCCGATCTCGGGAGAAGATCTGTTCGCGGCACTGCGACCTCCTTCGTCCTCTGTGTCCACCAGCCTCTCCTGGAATACAAATTATGGCGATAAGAGGTATACTGAAATCTTTTTATCTCTTGCCACACCAAGTCCATTGGATCTCCCCTGACGATTCTCCGCAGAGCCTCGCTATTCTCGGAAGAGCCGCTAGACAAGGGAGGGCTGCCAACCACAAAGGGCCTGTAATGACCGCGAGAAGAGGCGTGCAAGTGTATCGACTGTGACCTCTGATGTGAGCATTTACTTGTCATCCATTCCTCGGACGACGGATCCAACCGGCAAGACCATTCCACCGGCGCCAGCGCCGCCGCCCCGATTGACTCCTCGATTGCTTCGAATGTCCATGCCCGCCGAAGCTGTCACAGCTGGAGCATTGGACGTTGTTCTTCCTCCACCAACGCCGCCCACTCGAACGGGTCTGGAGGCCAGAGACAGACTGTGCTGGAGTCTCATAATTTCAGCGCCTTGCTGGGCGATAATGGCTTTGAGTGACTCATTTGCTGTCTCCACAGCAGTCAAATTTTCAAGGTTCTCGTCCTGAAAGGATATAAAAAATGCTTAGTTTTCCTCCAGTTTTACAGCAATGATAAGCAAGGACCAACCGTCGCCCTCTTGATCATCTTTTTCTGTTCGGCTAGACTCAGATCTTTCTTCAAAACCGTCTGTTCCAATTCCTGTATGCGAGCCCTGCACGCCTCCAGCTCGTGGCCTTTGCTCAGCAATTCCGCCTGTAAATCTGCAAGCAGATTATCAGAAGTGAGCTATTGACGGTACCTCGTTGGAGTGCGTGCAAAAATAGGGCAAATTTCTCACCAGCCAACTGTCCTTCGTATGCCTGCACAAAAAGTTGGTCCTGTTTACTCTCCGCTGCAATGGGCACAGCCTCCAGCCTTTCGCGGTACTTGATCTGCAGCTCGCCCATTAGCATAAGTTCTCGACGGAGGCGGAAAAGCTCAGATTCTGCCAATTCACGCGACTCTTCCTTCTCTTCCAGCCGAAGAAGCTAAAAGGTTACAAATTATTAACTATTTCTTCCATTTGTTCACGTTTTTTAAGGGACAAATGAAGGTCAATTTTATGAATGAAGGGTGGTAAGGCTGCGCACACGAATGAAATTGGCCTTTGTTTGTGTACTTAAGCAGTACGAAAAAAATATTGGCATCTAATTTTTTGTCAGAAGATGACATTGTCATTCACTCAATCTGCTTTTGTCATCTGTTTTGAGTGCCTATAGAGGCTCGACCTAGGCGATATCTCGATGGCAGAATATTTTCTGTCTTTCAAAAAATGTATGGAAAAAAAGTAAAAAATGCGTGAAAAAAGTGAAAACAGTAATTTTTTTGTCTTGACGTCTCATATCAAGCAAGAGGTTACAGCGTACCATACACCGTGGCTACAGGCAACTTCATAGGGCACTTTTTACTGCAATGAGCCAAAATTTTGTTTATGTACCCAAACTTAGAGATGCCGTCGGGAACTCTTGGTGAGTAAGATAAGTTAATTCTAGGACGTCACCCAAATAGGGACCCCCAACCTGTTTACCTCAGCATGCTTCTTGAAGAGAGCAGCTTCCAATTTCTGCATCTCTAGTCTATCCTCCTTGAGCTCCTCTTCTCTCTTGCTTACTGTGACTTTTAATTCGCCCAGATTTTCCTTCAGCTGGCGATTCTCAGAGACTAGCTCTTCTATCTGGAGGATAGTCAAAAGACATTCTTATCACTATACCTGCAAGATGTAGCAACAAAGAAGCTGATGAAAGCCCATCTCACCCTCATGTCCCGATCCTTGGCCCCTTTGGCCCTCGCTTCCTCAACTACATGCTTCTCCTTTCGGACTGTATCTAGCTGATCCAATAAACTTTTGATTTCGGACGCCACAATCTGGAGCTGATCTCTCTAGACGAAATGAAAACGATGCAATTATGTGTTCTACCGTAAGGGCCACATCAACTTACTGCAGTTTAACTTTTTAAAGTTCTTGGAACCTGTATGATGCAAATAAGCGACAAAAAAACCTTGATCGCATCCCCTTCCAACTAGCTTGGAAAGAACTCTCTGTTCTGGTGGACAGCTAAATTATTTTTATTGAAAATGTTATATGCTTTCACCGTTCACTTTGAAAAAGTCACAAAATTGAAAAAAAATCTTGGTTTCACTCTCTATTTAAAACGAATAGGCGCTGTCCATCCACGGCCAAAGGACCAGCGCAAAAAATGGCGCAGGCGCAATTAATTTTGAAAAGTTGATGTTTCTAGGAAACTAGAGTTTTCATTGTTAATTTACAAAAATACAGTGGAACACTCTTATAGCGATCGTGCAGGGACCAAAGAATTGGTCTGTCTCATCCGTGTGACCGCTCTAACCGTATTGCAGCAAAGCAAGGATAAAAACATTGGGACAGGACTTCCTGACCGGCATATCTGGTGACCGCTAAGAGCGTGTTCCATTGTATTAAATAAAATAAATCAAAAATAGCCCAACTTGAAAAGTTAAACCTGCAGAAATTTGATGTGTCCCTTATGATACAAGGTACAGATGATCTTGCTCAATATACCAAGGCATTATTCTGCTCTTCAAGAATTCTAGAGGACTTGGTTTTCCCGAGGAGTCTTCTGTTCCTTATACCTAGAACCTCTCGGCGATGGCGCTCGAAAAGCATAAGGTTGTGCAACAAAGTGATTTCGCTGCGGAGAATTTTGACATCATCACTGGAGTCTTTGTCTAAAATAAATCAAAATCAAGATTTTATACCTCACTAACTTACACACAAATATGTGTAATATACAAGTTAGTTTCGTAGTTATGCACATTACTTAAGTTCTGCGCATTTTTTTCATACCTGCCGGCTCACCCCTTGCTTTGCCAATAGCTGCTTGCACGTACTGATCCAGTAGCACGTAGGGATTGATTTCACTCTCGTCATCATTTTTTCTGTCACTTCCCGCAGGTTCTTCTTGACGAGCGGCAGGCTGGAGAAACAGGATCAACAGGGGTCAAGGATGCATGTGTCCTTGTGTAGTCACATATTCGAATAATCAAACTCACCATGAACCATTGAGGCATTGCGCTAGGAAATAGATGCTCATACGGAAAAATGACGAATTCGTCAGTTTGGACCTCAGCGTTGATGAAGAAGGTACGAGTGGATCCGTTATCAGCGACGATTCTCGGGGAAGGCGGTGACACTTTCGCCTTGAGATCTGGGGAATTACGGTGGTAAGAACCTTCGGCACCCACGTGGTATCAGCAGTCACCCGTGCAATTGTGCAGTTTACGTATGATGGGTGATACCTGACTTCATGAGTAATTCTTGAGTCTTCATGGAATTCATTTTCTTCCGCAAAGATTCCCTTAGCTGGTGTTCATCAGGACATGACGAACTACGCTGACATTCCCTTACAGAAAGGCCACCAGGTTCGGAGTCATCACAGGACAAGGCTGCCGAAACCTAAGAGTACAATCAACCTTTCTTACAACCACGAAGCCAGCACACAAGTTCATTTTATACCTCCGCAGCGATATCCGCCGAGGGGCCACAGACAGAGAAAAACCTGAACAATGTGAAATTCTTTTCAATATTTCTTATATTACACATTATCTTGTAATATGTACCTGATTCTCCCCTTGACCTGCCTGACAAAGTCGTCTACCGAGTCTCTGCTGGGCAAATGAAGACCTCCGGCGCGACACTCGCTAGACGAGGAAGATGAAGGAACAGCAGATGAACTTTGCTGTTGCTGGCTAATACCCGAGGATGCAGCAGCGGAGGTCATGGGACGCTGCTGGGAGGTCGAGGGCAATGGAGTCTCGCGGGACGAACTTGAACAGCTCGTAGTAGTCCGTGGAGGAGCAGGAGTAGTTGGCTGAAACAGCATCATTTAAATGTCTGTCAATTCTTCACAGTTGTGCCAGAGTGAAGGGATGCAACGAGGCAACACGACGATAACCAAAACCCAAAGTAAACTGAGGTTTGATAAGTCCTGAGTGACACTAAACAGTTGTGATGGTCCCTTAAGGCTGTTTTAGGCAAGAGCAGACCAAGACTAAGACAAATGACAGTTCCAGAAAGTAGCACCTTTGCCCCTGAAGTCAGTCAGGGGCAAATCAATTTTGCCCCTGAGTGAGTTGAGCCCTTATCAATTGGGGGGATATAGCAACAGAGTGCGTCTTGAAACTAAGTAGTTCCTAAAGAGCGCAACACCCACGCCTCAAAACCCTTGAAGGAGCAGGGCGACGACATCGCATTTGAACTCAAAACTAAGCCCAACTGTGCCAACTGTGAGGGGCACATACCTCTGCAACCGATGCAGTTGCTCACCATACGTACGTAGTTGAACTCAAGACGTCTTGCACAGACGTACACTGGAGTGCATAAGTGAGCGCCTCAACCACCCCAAGAAGTGCCTCATGGAAGTCATCAAAAGCAGGGACATGTCATCGATTATTAGCTTTTTTGAATCATGTACATTCTTCGCTTATTCCAAATACAAGTCTTTCATTCATTTTTAACCAGACAACTTCTAGGGGGGACGGATAAAGTCCAGTGTCTGAGGTCCCAGTGGCAGTTGAGGGAAGGGTATGAGGGTGAGTATATGTTCAATATGAGACATTTCTTGTACTTCGCCTTTTAAAAAGAAGCGATTAAGAGCATTCTTCGATGCCTCCGAGGGAAGGGAGAGTTCACTTATGCACCCAAGTATACGTAGAAAATGACTGCATCATCCCGGCTTTTTTCCCTACATGCAGTAAAGTAGGTGTAACTTGACAAAGCCTTGATGTGTCTAATTTAGTAGCCATAGTAGTCTGCATGTCAAATTTAGTCGTAATCTATCACCATCTACTATAAAAAATTATAGATTAACTCATCACCAGAGCAGAATGCATACCTGACTGGACGTAGAAAAGCTTGAAACCGTCCTACTGGTTGCGCCAGAATCAACGCAGATTTGCGGTGTGATGTGCCTGGAGTCCATCTGATGCTTGGAAGGGTCTTCGCCACCGCCAGTAATTTTGGAAACTTCATCGTCGTCATCCTGTTTTAAAATCATACTCCATCTTTTCAGTCGTTGGAGCGAGGGGTTCAACGATGTCGTACTTGTTGCTCTAAATGTCAGTGCGTGTTCTTCAGTCTGGCACGTACCTTGGCGTAATCCGGAACCAGAGCTTCCCTAAGGTTTTCAAGAGATATGATCTTGCTCTTAATAGCGTCTGGCGGCACTTGATTCGGAGGAGGTCGCTCGGGCTCCGGCTTGATGGGAAACTGTACGGCGTCCATTTGCAATAAATTTATCAGAAAGTTATGAGTAAAAACTTATTCCATATTTACCTGATCTGGTCGTTGGGAGGTGAACCTGACAGGACTTGGGCTCTTTAGAGGAGTGTCTCGCTCAGAACGCACGGGTGCTTCAGTCTGTGGCTGAAAGAGTGAGGGAATGAGCACCAAGACTGTCACAAAAATTAAGCAACTGTGCTGCACACGAAACAAAATGAGATGGAGGGCAGTAAGATGAAAGTACATTATTGTAAGTATGAAACGCTGATTAAGGTACTACCAACCTTTTGGCCATCTTTTTCATCGACTTTCTCTCCTGCAACGCCTCTCTCGGAACCGACCTTGCTGAGCTTGGAGGCCAGATGAGATGGCTCCATCGGCCGCTCGAAAATGGAGTCCCGCCGACCGAGAGGTTGCTGCTGGACACCTAACAAAACACCTAGCATAAAAGCTTCATGCAGGAAGGACAGACGCTCTACCTGCTGCGTCTGGAAACTTGAACTGTCCCATCTCTTTCCCCGGTGTGGTCGTGCCTCCTGCCCCTATGAGCGACAGCGGCGACCTGAGGGGACCGACGGCTCGATGGCCGCTTGGAGCAGACAAGTTTAGCTGGCGAGCGGTCCCTGCAGAAGGCAGCGTGGGGCGGGAGAACCGAAATGTCTCGTCCTAGGGTTCGTGGTCGATTGGACGCAGAAAAGAACAGCGAACATAAGGAGAAGCAGAATGAGACAAAGAGTGTCAAAAAGAACATGCAATAACTGAAGATGAAGCAACTGAAGTGAAATATTGTTTTACAAAGACTCAGCGTCATACTACATAATATTATTGAGTGGCACTATTCATCTTCAGCGTCCCATCATTCGTGACCCAAAAAATGTCCTTCCTCACCTTGACTGGAGTCACAAAAGGCGTCGATTCTGGAGTGGCTTCTATAGCAGCTTCGGGAGGAGAGTCCTAGACACCAGAGTTTCCATGAAATGACACTAACACAGACATGTACGAAACAGTTAGTTACCAGTACGAGCCTGCTGTGTCCGGACCCTCCCGCAGGTTCTGTAGTCACGCCCACTACTTCTCCAGAATTAGTTTGTCCAGCTGCTCCCGGATGACTGTGACCACTTTGCGGGTGGTGATGGTGAGTGGCAGGCGGAGGAGTTGAAATGTCAATCCTTCTGCCCGGAGTCCAAAGTGGGTCGTGAGACATGGCTGAGCACAAGTCGTGAATATCTGAGACGACGCATTTAGTTTACAGCCGACAATTTCTTTAAAAATCCGAGCATAGACAAAATAATCACAACAAACCTGGAGTTACTTCAGCTTGCGTCACAGTGGAGTTATACGCGCCTACATCTAGAGAAGGCGGTTCTCTGTCTTCCTTATTGCTCTCTTGGTTGATTAAAGAGTACCTTTAGGTTAAGGAATATTTGCATAACTTGTTACAATTAATAAGGTAGGCGGACTTAGTCCTCATTATTCATCACCTGGACGACTCAACAATTACGTCATGCAGCTCCATCTTCTTCCACCTTGCATGCGTCTTCTCCTGGTCTCGGCTATGAGTAACCAGTAGTGGGTGCATGCGGACAGTGTTCAACATGGGGCGAATCGTATGGATGAACACAGCCTACGAAGCAAAACATCGTCACTCTCTAGAAAGATTGCATGTGCTATTAATTCTCGTTCACCCTGTTATCCTTGTTGTTCTCAGAGTACTGGGTTCTGAGGTAAGATAAGAAGTTGCACGGGAACATTCCGTATAGGCGATGGAAAAAGGCGTAGAGTCCGACTTGAACGTGGACTTGTTGGATCGCTGGCAAGGACTGAATGTGCTGGTAGCGCCAAGAAGCCAAACGGCTGAAAGAAGTAAAAAGGCTGATTCTCGGAGGCAGCCAGCTGACCATAGCTTTGATTGCCCAGATCACGCAGGACCTACCTAAAGATTTCAAATAGGTCATTTAGGTAGGGCGCAATGTAGGCCGGCAGGACAGGCATCAGAGCCACCAAGTCCAGAAGAGCGCACATCAGGATGACCAAGTCATCCTCAGTCTATGAAGGTTCAAGTGTAAAACTTCTAGTGCAAACGCTGTAACACTGTTTGATGCCTCACCTTCAACACCTTGAGCATCTCCCTCGACAGTGCGTGCTGGGTCACCTTATAGAGCCAAGGAGGTTGCTTCCTCACCACATAGCCCAGTAAGGTCAGAGCCGTCAACCTAGACGACGGTCGATGTTTCATTCTCCATTAGCTTCTCATTACCTCATCGGCCCACTTCTCACCTCGTTTTCCCTCCCTGTTTGATGCCATCGTTGATCCGGTCGCAGAGAAACTTCTCATGCGGCTCGGGCACGCCCAGCAGCAGCTCTAGGATCCGCGGAGACTCGGAGGACAAGGAGTAGAAATCGTACAGGCCGTTCACCAGCCAGGCGTCCCGAACTTGAGAGAGAACGTCAATCTCGACTCCAGGATACTTCTTATGCTCCCTCACCTTCCTTGAAGAGGTCACCAATGGTCTGCTTGATCTCCCGGACGACACCTGCCCGATTTGACTCTAGCAAGATGAAGAGTTCCTCGGCCGTGTTAACTTGTGACAGCGGATGCTGGGACCCAGAAGTGGCCAAGGGTGAGGAACCCGAGGCCATGTTGATCTGAGCAGACCGAAGAAAAGACCACTTGACTTCGGACGAAGTAAGTAGCGCATCGCAAGCGTGTCACTCACCTGGTGCGGGTCCTCTGGCTCCGGGGTGGCCTCAGAATCTCACCGAGACACAGTCGGATGACTGAGGCTCCGAGATAGATCCTAAAGTCGGTGGAAACTTCGACGTCTCACGCCTCGTCCCCCAGCTCAGTGCAAGTTACCAGACGAAAAAGGAACAAACAGGCAGCGCAGAGTCAAAGGAGGTGAGCCGAGCAACTGTCTGCTGGGGCGACAGCGACCACGACGGCGACAGCTATAGGGACAACGACAGCGACAGCGACAGCGACAGCGACAGCGACAGCGACAGCGACAGCGACAGCGACAGCGACAGCGACAGCGACAACGACGACTGCGACAGCACCAGTAACAGCAACAGCGACAGGTGCGGCGAGAGTTAGATGGAACGACAGCGACAGCTGCTGCTACAACAGCCGGCCGCCAAAAAAGGGCAGAATTGGCTGGCTCAGCTTGCTTACTCATTCCTTCTATTTGTATTAAGGATGCGTCGAGCCGAACATTTTCGCGAGCTAAAGATTTCGCAGATCGCGTTAGCCAAGTACTGGTCGGGTGCAGGCTAGCGCGAGGTGGGGCAGACGGACAGGCACAGTGTCATCTAAGTCTAAGCTTAAGACTGGAGTCAAGCAACGACACTAATTCAGACATGGTGCAATGCCTGAATCAAACTGACCGATGAATAAGTCTCAAATAGGTATGTTGGCACTAAGAAGCCCCAAAGTTATGTCGACGAACAAGTCACAAGAGAGTTGCGAAGAACAGTGTGATTTTTGAATAGTGCTGGGTTATTTCTTACGTCATGGTTTCAAAAATTTAAGAAAGTTTAAGGCTCAAAAAGGTAGCAAAATATTCCGGGCTGGCCCGAAATACAGCTCTAGTTTGCGCAACTCTGGTAGGTCGGGGCAAGGGTGGGAAAGAAAGTTGTGAAGCTAACTTGAAGGAACATCAGAAGTGCAGAAATTGCTCTCCTGCGACTTTGCATCTGTAGAGACAGGTTTGCTCCGTCACCGACGGAGTGGACTCGTTCACCTTGTTCGCGGTATCCACTTCTAAAGTGGACCTGCCGCCGTTCCCTCTCCAACGAGAAGGACGTCTCCGTCGACTCCCCAAAATCCGTCCCTAGGTAACGAGCTCGCCTGCTTTGGCACCCATTTGTCAAGTGTCCCAGGGCGCCGTCGTCAGGTCCTAAACGAGATGGACGGTCCAAGAGTCGATGACCGATGATTCCGTCTCTATGTCTTGTCGTCTTCATTCCCACTTTGCATCTTGTTAGCTGGCCACGTTCTTCCCAGTTCCCTGCGTCTAGCCGCAAGCCTCTCCTGGCCGAGAGCCAAACACCCTTCAGTCACTTCGACCTGCACATGCAGCACTCATCTTTGGTGACGTGGAAGGAGACTTCTGCAGTACAAACTTCTCTGTCCTTAATTTGCAGTCGGATCAAGGATGGCGACGTCCCCGGCCGCAAGGGAGGCTGTACTTTTGCAGGCGATATACAGCTTCAAAGGATCGCACAATGACGAGGTATTGAAGTTGCTGTGCATTTCGAGAATTCTTCACTCAGTGTGACTACTTTTTTACCAGCTGAACTTCAAGAAGGACGACCTGATCACGCTCACCCAAAAAGAGGACGGTGGTTGGTGGGAGGGCACCACGTCCGACGGCAAGACGGGATGGTTTCCCGCCAACTACGTGCGAGAGGTGGCCAGCGCCAAGAGAGCTCCCGAGGAGACGACGCCAAAGTCGACAGAATACCGGCAGCAGGTGCTGCGGGACCTATTGCAGAAAGAAGAGGACTTTGTATCGGAGCTCCGGAAACTGGAGAGAGACTTTGTGGTGCCGATGCACAGATCAGAAATGTGAGTGAAACAGTTCCAAGTATTAGCGAAAAAAAGAGGGAAAAGAACCGGCGAACGATTCTTCTCCTTAGCCTAAAGGAGAGCGAATTTCGTCAATTGTTCGGCAACTTGGACGAGCTAACCGAGGTCCACTCGTCCATGAACTCGGATGTCGCTTCTGCCATCCGAGGTGTGCCAAACCCACGTGAACAGAGGGTGGGTAGAGCATTACTTCAACACGGTGCAGCAGTGAGGTCGGCGCACCAGACATACTGGGCCAACCATCCGAAGGCTGTCTGCGTCCTGGAGAGGCATAGGGACAGGCTCAACGCTTTCATGGAGAGTAAGTGACTGGAGGACCTGTTAATAATCAATGTAATTAACGGACCAGGCCACTGTTAGATCTCGGAGCCCAACCGCCTGGCTTGATGTACCTAACAACAGTTCTGTCAAAACCTTTGCGGCACCTGGAAAAATATTCCGGGTTGGTACAAGAATTGGAGAAGCACTTGGAGGTCGATCATCCGGACAGGGGGGACACTCAGAGATCCATCGGATTCTTCAAGGCCGTCTCAGTAAGTGGAGGAAACTTTCGTTGTTCATTGGATTTTTATGCTTCTTTTTCCAGTCTGAGTGTGCCAAGTTAAGACGGCAAAAGGAACTGGAGCTCGAGGTTTTGAGCGGTTCAATTCGCAACTGGGAAGGACCGGAGCCCCTTTCGTCCTCGCTGGGTGAAATTCTTCATATGGGTGCGGTGACCACAATGGACGACAGAAAGGACCGATATTTCGTGCTCTTTAATTCATATCTCGTCAAGTTATCCGTCTCTGCAAGGATGTCCGCATTCATTTTTGAGGTATTTTTGTCCTAATGTTTCATGTGTTTCCCACTACATAATCATTGAATGCTCATATTTAGGGAAAACTTCCCCTCTCCGGAATCGCCGTCAATCGCCTAGAAGATACTGAAGACGTCGTGAACGCTTTCGAGGTCTCGGGTAAGTCGTAGCAGTCGAATAGCGACTGCCAGGCCACGTACATGGTAACATATGTCATATTTTTGCTTCAGGTCCTGCAGTGGAGCAGCAGCGAGTCGTAGTGACCTGCCAGTCCAAGGTGGACTCCCTTAAGTGGGTGGAATTAATACAGCAGGCGACCAAGCTTCACCGACAGAGCCATTTCAATGGAGGAAATAACAGCGTAAGTGCATCATCCAAGCCGTACGAGGAGTTGACACATTGGATCAGAGAGAAGATACTCTCGGGCAACTTTCGTACCTTTTCCACGGTTCCAAGGATCAAGCTGGGGCCATGCGAGACCGTCAAAAGACGATTCAGAAGGGCACGCAAGGTAGAAGGCAAGCTGTTCTCGTCATTTGAGGGGTTCTTTGGTGGCTCTCGGAGTTCATCTAACGAAATCTTTGTGCTTTTGCCTGGGAAAGAAGAACAAGATTTGCGAAGACATTCTGAAAAGGTGGCTACCACTGCCTCCTCAGCTGCAACAGTTGAACTCATCAACTCCATGGTGCTGGAAATTGACTCTGCTACCACCTCAAACTCTTGCTCAGATTCTAGGATCAATCAGGATGAGCAGAAGAAGAGTTGGAATCATCTGGGAGTAGTGGCGAACGAAGACGATGATCTTATGTTACAGCGATCACGATCTTTCAACAGTCCAAGCACCAAGAAGAAAGCGAGCCCGGAAAACAAGTTCAACACGGTCTGTCACCAAAGACCTAGGGCCTCCTCCGACGCCGCTGTCTCTTATTATTTAACTACACTGACTGCCGAGAGCAATTTGGGTGGCGATGGAGAGATGCATTGGATCGAATCTTCGTCCGGATCCGAGCAGTCCTTGCTCTATCATCCATTCTGCGCGCCAACTTTGCTCGACTACGATGAAATTAGGACGGCTGCGGCCATGGAGGGATGGGAATGTGAGTCCAGAAGACTGAATGGATTCAGTCATTCCCTGTCACCGAGGAATGTATCAAGGTTCAGCCCAAAAATGAACCAGAGAAAACAATTAGAAATCGTGCCAATGCCGCCAGAGAGCGCGGGGAAAGTCGCCAGTCTAGAGTCCACCCCGCTTCCTTCGTCCTCGTCTTCAAGCACGGGCGCCCAAACTGTCAAGACCGAGACCAGGGTGTACTTGGGAGTAGACCCCGACAGGGGAGACGACGATGACGGTGGCCTGGGGCGCCGCAGGCTCTGCTGTACGCTTAGTAAAAGGAGAAGCAAAAAGATTCAAGAATTTTGTCTACCCGAGGCCCCAGTCTACAAGTCGACGCTATACGCCCATTGGAGCATGAAATGTGTCCTGCCTACGTGGGAAGAAGTGAAAGAACATGATGAGTGCCAGAAAAGGACAGGAAAATGAGCCCGAGAGAATCTGAGAAATGCTTGTGTCGCGGGGTTAGTCAAGGTGTGCGTGTGTGCTCTTTATACGTATAAGTAGACGCCACTACTAATTGGAGTACCTCGTCCTGTTAGGTTTGGTGCTGCTGCTATACACACGCTTACCCTGACTAACTCTGCTGCTCTTACATGCCTCTTACTCTTAGTGTCCTTGTTGTTAGGTCCAGTGCTACATGTAACTTTTATCCCTATTGTTGCAGACTTCCAGCTCAGGTCTTCAGAATCTTCGCCCCCACAACGTGGGAGGCAAAGGCTACCTGTGGAAGATGTCTTGTCTGAGACCCGCGCCGCCCACCAGATCTTACATTGGGGCTGACGACAAGAGGGGGAAAAAGAAAGGTGAGACACGCGTGGTCATCACAATGCCTGACATCCACGCTTGATCCTCGTTGCAGACCCTGACACGACATATGAGGAAGACATGCAGATTCTCCGAGTGATTGAGGCCTACTACACTGCCAATAAGAGAAACACGCAAGTTGCCTCAGGTAAAATATTACCAAATCCTGGACAAAGGATCTAACTACGACGAGATAACTAATCGACCTGCTCTCTCTTTTCTTACGCTGCCTTTTTGGATCACGTAACGTTCTCTGTTCTGTTCGCGACTAATAAGCAGTACTCAAAGAGGACGTAGTCTTGAGTTCTTCCGTTTGGTCTTCCCGTGGTGGTTCTTCCGAGTCCTCGGAATCATCCTCTTGTCTTCAGGTGCCTGTAAAATTTGTGTGCGAGAGTGAGGTGGACTCGCTCAAGGATTTGTCCTCCTTGTCTCAAGGATGCCTGCCCTGTCAGAAACCTTTGTTGACAGAGGGTGTCAGTAACATCAGTACTGCCAGCAGCAGCAGCAGTTACAGGTTCGAGTGCCCTTCCTGCGGCAAGGCGTGCTGCTGTTCCAAGAGCGTAAGAAAGAAGAGCCAAGATTGCGCCAATCACTGGTGCTGCGGCGTCGTGGCCACGACAGTGAAAAAGACGACCAAGAAGTTTTGACTGTCGGCTTATGTTATTCTTATCATTTGGGGTGCTATGAGCTTTCCATTCATTTAGTTCTCTGTCCGGCTATTCTTTGGCATGATGTGTATGTACTCTGCACCTACGTTTACTCCTATTTGCCACTTTCAGCGCTGATTGAGAACCCGCCAGTCATGCTCATAGACGAAGAGAAGATAATTTCAGATGAGTTCAATCATGGATTGTCGGAAGAAAAGTGAGGAAACTTTGCTTACCTTTCCTCCCTGACAACATTTTTAACATGGTCTTTACTAATCTTTTCGTAGGAATGTGGTCGACACCGTTTATAACGTCCGTGACCAAGTCCTGAGGCTGAATCAGCAGACCAAGGACATCCTAAAATCGCTAGAAGACGAGGTGGCTGCAAGAAAGAAGCTCGAAGCTTACGTTAGGAGTCTCAATCTCGGGAAAGAGAAATAAAGTACGACACTGGTTGAGTTTTTCAACCATGTACAGCACAATTGATTGCTTACAACGTACACGAAAGATTGGGAGCAAGTGCTTTGTACTGTGACGCAAGCACACACAAGTGCTCTGCCTGTAGTGATTCCATCCACTTGGCGATCGCTCCGCACGAAACAGGTGAGTCCGTCTGAAAATTCAAGGCAACAAAGAGTCACTGCAAAAAGCATGTCTTCCGTCTCCTGTGGATCTTTTTGCTTGTACGCAGCAACGTTGCCGGCGTGCAGGTACATATTTGGCTACGATTCTTCTAACGCGGTCATCGAGCCAAAGGGGAACATAGGATGTTCGCTGGTGCAAACAAGGATGCCGCTAGCCCGGTAATATCCTTTCTTGACCTTGGCGTCCCGCCACAGCTTGACTGAACTTCGCATTCGCCAGATTCTGTGCTACCATTTGGATTGGACGCTTTCTAGAGGCCCTCACTGAAGCAAGCTCCTTTTGCAGTGCCCGAAAAACTCGGCTGGTCGTGACTTTTCAGCCTCGAAATCCATTACTTCAATGAATCTCTTTTTCATTGCACTTATGCAAATGAAAAAAACACACCTACATGGTACATCGTGTCTGTACACATTGTACATGTGTACATTGTTGCCATACTTGTGAAAATCGAAGCAGTGAATCTGATCAAGGACCCTGCAAGTGCGCCCGCACGAGCACGTGCCAAAGGGGAAGAACATAAAAAAGTCCACGTCATATGTATCCTCTAAGACATCCTCCTGAGAGGATATCTATGGCTCTCCATGGTTTGTTGACTAAATTTCCGTGACATCCCTAAAAGGGAAAGTGGCAAAACCGGCCATTCCATGGTGTTCGGCCGTAGTGGATCTCTTGCTTTGTCGCGGCTCCGCCATGAATGAGCGTAAGAAAGTAACCTAAGATCCACTGACGTCACTGGTCATATTCGAATTTCCCGCAGTTTTCCTTTTAGTGACGTCACAACTTTTAGTCCACTACGTATGGTACTAGTCCGTGGGCTAACCAGAGAGAAGGTAGGTACTTACCCACAGAACCTGAGGTTACTCTCTGCTCTCTGAACCTACCTGACAAAGAATTGCGCATGCGCATGGCTTCTTGTTCTCTTCTCTTCTCTTCTTGGCAGCTCTTTCTGGTCAAAAAAAGCGCCAACTTTGGGCTCACAGTAGAAGAGGCGTTGGTGCTTTTTCACCGAAACGAGTGACGAAGAAGTATCCAAAGAAGAAAGAAAGAGTTAAAAAGACAGGGAAAACATCTCTCACAGAATGCTAGCGGCCGTTTAAATAATGACAAGAGAGATACAACGAAAAATCTTATCAAGCTAGGTTGAGAGATGGACTGTTTCATTGTTCCGCTAGGTTCAAACAGACCAAGTTGTTGGGCTCCTTGTCAATAGCGGCAAAAACAAAGTTAAGCGAAGTCTAACTGTGCTTCGCCATGTCCTCACCCGGCGAAGGCCACAACTTTGTCTCTCTGGTGGACGATCTCAACGACAAAGATGAGAAGTTGGGCGAGAGCGAGTCAGACCTCGACCCAGAAGTTCGAGTCAGCCGGGCGGAGAATAAGGCCAAGAGAGCAAATGATATGCTCACCAAGGCCGCACAGATGGGACAGCAACTGCTACATCAGGTACAGTTAAGACGGACGGTGCTGAAGTATTTATTGAAGTACACGACAGTGGTGATCAGCGCCTGCGCCAGTATGTTATATAGACCTTCTCCTTGCAGCTCTCGGAGCAGAAGCTTCTGGTGGAAACCAGAGAGCAGGAGTGCTATGAGACGCAGATGCAACTCAAGGCCAAGATGGCAATGGAGACAGCCATGTGGGAATTTTACATCAACTGCATTTGCGTCATCCCTAAAATCGATTTCTATTAGGAACGACGAGATGGATCACCTAAAAGACGCTCTCAAGAGGGCGGAGGCCAAGCTGGAAGTTTCTCAGGCCAAGGAAAAAGAGTTCGAATTCACTAAGGCCAGGTTAAAGGAGAGGTGAGGCGGTCACGTTCACGAATTGAGGCTTAGGTACAGGTGAAGCTCTGCTAGGTGTGAGCGCGAGACCCAATTGGAGGAGAGGGTCAAGTCCTTGGAGGTCCAGCTAAGTGAGGCGCTGGAGACAGCCCAGAACCTCTCCGTCTACAACGATAGCATCTCGGGAGAAGACGCGAACAAGGAGGACCTACTAAAGCTGCAGGCTGAAAAGGTAATGAAAACATGAGGTTATAGCGGAAGATATTCAACGTCAAAAAGCAGTAATCAGGTGTAGGAGCGAGAATCCTCAGGAGCAAAAATCTGTGTAGTTGACGCGATCGGCATAATTTTTTTGCTTGCGGGAGTAAGATTTAAGAGTTTTCGCAAAATACAGAATTTGAATTTTGGTCAAAAATGGGGTGGGTGAGTGGGTGTCAGCAAGAAGCTACTCTTGCCCTCTGCACCCTCGTCAATGTAGTGGACGTGGGACCATTTGGACCATCCCAGCTGGAATAGTCCAATGTCCGCGCGCGGTCCAGATCGACCTTGTATACTACACAATATCATTCATGACATTGACACTGTGCACATATTGATAACAGTTATACCAGTATGTGCTCTCATTCGCTTATGTTCATTAAGGTTGATTTGCTCCGAGTCAACAAGGAACTGGAGGAGGAGTTGTTTTCACTGAAGAAGGCGGAGCAGAGGCTGGTGGAAAAGGAGAGGGAGGCGAACAGGCTGAGGACTGAAACAGAGCGACAGCTGGAGGAAAAAGAGTGTGAGGTACAGTCCATCCCTGTAATGAAATCATTCCCTACTTCAACTGTTTGTCACTAAGGCGCAACCTCACAGCGCCATTTTCTTCATTAAGATATTGCACGTCTTATCACATATCTTCTGACAGTTCATAGGAACTGTATCAGTTTTTCATGGATTCCAGAATTTTAGATTCCCCAGGCAACAATAGGGTTTTCCTTGACTCACTGAAACTGGCTCTGTGCTTCACGAAAACATGGCTCGAGCCAGGCCAGGGCTGAGCCAAGACCAGCCGAGACACCAAAAGTTTGAGTTACAGTAGGGTGTGGTTGAATGACAGTGATGAAGGAAGGTAAGACAGTGAAACATTTCACTAAAACAAAAGTTTGAGTCTAGGAGTCAGCAGGATGAGGTCTAAGGATGAAGCAGGATCTTGCTGACGCTCCAGATTACATCACCATTACTCCTTCTAGTGACGGCTTGTAGGATATTACCTAAAAATGAAGCCAATGCAACTAAATTGGGAGTTCTGGAAAGTGCTCAGCGCTTAGAAGTGACTCTACGTGGAAAGAGAATTTCTCGTCATTTTCTGCTTTCCAAAGAGCCCCTATTGATTTCTGTAGGCCTTATAAGTCCAGAGATATGAGTCCATGAAACCCGGCCACGACTTTTGGAAAACCCTGTATATCTATGTGCAACTGGTATAAGAGATGGGATATCTCACACCAGTTGAGGCCAGTGAGGATCGTCACAGTAAGAAGTATCAAGATTGCCATCGTACTAGAGTGAGGGGATAGCGAAGTGAGGAACGGTCATGATGAGCAAGAATGGCCGTATCTTAAATCCTATTGAGGTTGGAATTCCAGAGAAATGGAGGAAATATATATTTCTCCCACTTTCCAATGCAGTAACTCATCGTTTACGTAAATGGGAAACGCCAGCTAAAGTGGAAAAAGTTACGTTGCTGGTTCCTGGTCAAGTACACCTCGATTTTCCACCCCAAGTCTGCTTTGTCGTCACCACTTCTACTTTTGCAAAGATGCAACTTATTTAAAATGGCTGCTTTCAATTCCACCAAGCAGATCATACGCAACTCTCATTTCACATGCAAGAAACCATTTCAGTGTGATGGAGTTTGTTACCACCTTAGTCATTGCCCCTGCGGTAGTGTGAATGCCGGTTAAGTTGAAATCCTAAATTATTGCGAAAGCATTCCCAGTTATGCACGAATAGCTAAAAACACAATATGTGACGTATGTTATCTTTGCTGCAATCTGATCAATCTGCGCACAGATCTCCTCTTACTGCCGAAAGCTCGAAGAGTGCCGAGAAGAAAAACAAGAGCTACAGGTAGAACTTGAGCAGGTACGTGAGCATTCTGGTGATGGATGTGAACATGCTTTCTCCGACTCCATGCTCCGTGCTTATTTCAGGTGAAACTGTTTAGTCAGGCTGAACCGGGCACTTGCAAGGGAAACTCCCTATTCAGTGAGGTCGAGGATCGCCGGCACATTGTGGAGAAGCAGATGAATGTAATGAAGTCCAAATATGATTCATTAAAGGTCGCCAATGAAGACCTGAGCAGAAAGCTTAGAAAGGTTAGCGCAGAGATTTATGAACGTATGTTGATTTTATATTGTGTGTTCACGTGCAGACGAAGATGCATAATGCGGCCCTGTTGAACATGGCCAACACTTGTGGCGGCCGCTCAGTCGACGTAAGCCAGCTGAGGCACCTCACCGACCAGTTGTCCTCGGAGCAGAAGAAGAATAAGATGCTCTCTGAGAGGCTCCAGGAGTTGGAAGCTCATGTGGAGCAAAAGCTGAAGAAGGAGGACTTTTCTGTGTCACATCCAGGTGACTCCTACCTCATTACCATGCTATCAGACGAGAAGAGCAAAAACCGAGAGTTGCAGGTACTGAAAAGTTCAGCTTGTCTTGTTAACGCTAGTGACGAACTATTACGTTCTTCGGGCACAGTGCAAAATCAACGTGCAGGTGCGACAGCTGGTGGAGGAGTCAGACCGCTCGATGGAACTGTCAAAGAAACTGTACACCTTAGAGGAGGCTAACACGCGGCTCAAGAGTCAGAACTACCAGCTGGGGATCAAATTGGACGAGATCAAGGAGGAGAAGTTCTCGTCGGAGAAGAAGACGAAGCGTAAAGCAGGCAGGACTATTTTCGAGGACATCAAGTTCAGGGAAGACGACAAGGAAAATGACGAGAAGCCCAAAGAGGAGAGTACTGGGCCGGCTGAGGACGAAGTATTCTTGAGGAGAGACGAGGTAGACTCCAAGAAAGAGGACGTTAAAATCAAAAAGAAGAAAGCCGTGAGCATCTCCAGCTACGTCGAATGCGAGGGAGGCACCAAGGAGGAGGTCAAAGAGGACAAAGTTGCTGTTGCTTCTGTGACAGAGAAGAAGCCGCAAAAGAAGTACAACGAGGTGATTGACGCAGCCGCTGAGGAAGAGAAGATGAAGGAACAGTGTAAGCAGCAGTAAATCTTTTTTGTTTCGAAGTAAAAGTCCTTTTAGAAGTAAGAATTCTTGTGTATACTACTGTGCAGTCACACTCCATGCGCCAGCATTTCTAAGGTGTTCATCAGAGATTAAACTATCAACATCATCCATGATCCTGATCATCAAAATTTCTAAACACATGTGCAGTACGATGTCTTCATACGGTATACCGGTAGTGCTCGACAAAAAAATATTTTTCCTCACATCTTTCTTTCAAAAATTTTCAACTTAACGTCTGATATAAAGGCAACATCCATCCACAGGTTTCACGGACTTCAAACTGCTTTAGGCACAGTCTCAAGTACACACTCCAAGCTGCTCCATGTGTACCACAATTGCAGTACTTACATTTTTTCTAAAAAGCTCCGTGATCGTTGTACTGTTGCAAAGGTAGGTACATGTAGTCGAATCTTGAAATACCATTTTGCGTGTAGATGGACAAGCTGGCGTACCAGTGTGGCAAAATCAAGAGTTGCTGTCATCTGGCCTGTACAAGGTCTCGTGGCCCTGCAGGATGAGAGATGAAAATCTCTTCTCACCTCTCTTCTCAAGCGCATCTGATCAATTGTCGTTGCAACGTCATTAAGCTAGCTTGACTCAGGGTATGAAAGTTACCTGCCCCAGAAGAATTACGTTCATTCAATGCATTCCTAATACTCATTCATGCTGCCAGACCACACGCAGCCAAATTAACAGTGCTTATTCAAGCACACCAGATCGTGGTATCCACACTTGCCGGTTTGTGTATGCTCTCTACGTCGCGGTGTATACGCTGACTGAGTTCGTGCATGTCCCAAGGTTCATCCCCTTCATTATTTTGGCACTTGCCGGTAGATGGCGCTGCATCCGGAGCTCACGACACTAGGGAGCCACATGTCGGAAAGACGTTGTGTGAACTTCATACTAACAGATAGTATATTTTGACAAAATGTAAAGTACATGTTGATAAAATGTAAAGTACATGTTGAAAAGACCTATGCCAAATGTTGTAAAAACAATTTACTATGGTATCAGAACATAACCTTCACCTTCTCCTACACCCTCTCCCACAACTTCTGGCAACTCGGCCGCTCGACAAAAGTTAAACAAAAACATATCGGTTTTAGTTGAAGCTGGCGGAGAACTTTAGAGGATGGCATCTTCGGCGGCAGCCTCCGGGCCTGCCGTCGTCCAGGGCATTGACACCTTGACAGCCGCGCTTAAGTCTAACATAATCCCGGACCAAGAGTACCTCTTACAGGTCCGCCGAAATAGACCTGAAGTTGGTGCACTATAATTTAAAAAAGATTCTTGATCTCTATGTCTAGGGCTCTGTGATGGACCAGCATGTGGATGTGCTCCGCCACCGCCTTCGCGGGCTCTGCGACAACGCAGACGAGGCTGGATCCGGAGGAGTCGATGGCTCCAGTGGCTGTGAGACATTTCACGAGCGCGAGATGGTCTTCTCTATCCAAGGGACGGCGTCGCAGCCCCTGTGTCTTCGGGTGAGGCGACCGGCGGTGACGCAGACGGAAGAATCACAACAGTCCTGCTGGCAGCTGAGATACATCGGTCAGCCGGAACTGGTGAATCGGTCGACCGTGGTAAGATCGTGCTACGACATCGCCTGCGGAGAAAACGCCGTGGAGTTCCTGACTGAGCTTGGCTGCAGGCTCGATTACGAGTTCGTCGCTAGAGGGTTTCTCTTCAGGAAGGGTCGGATGAAGGTGAGGGGGAGGAAACTCAAAATAATAATCCGTCGGTGACTTTTTCTCGCCCAGGTAACTGTGAGCAAGATTTTCCGCGTGTCTCTTCCCGGCGGTCCGACCGAAGAGCCCCTGACACAATCTCATCTGGTAGAATTAAGCGTCTTGGCGCCGTCGGGAAGCGACGCGGTTGCAGACGACATGAAAAACTTTTCCGAGCAGCTCAAGCCCCTGGTCATGCTAGACAAGATCGATCCGGCCAGGGCTCTCAGGGGGATGTGAAGATCAGCTACATATGACCTGCTGCCCTTGACGGGCACAGTGCCGTGGATCGTGATGAACTCAAGTTTAAAGTGTAATATTAGTAGTTATGCATACGACAAACAAGCGTAAATTCCCATCCCCTTTTCAGAGAATGAGTATGTCTAATTTTCTATAGCAAAACCTTTTTTCCTGGAAAATATAAAAGAGTGAAGCATATTCGCTGAGAAGAACTTCACATCCGGCCGATTTGATAGTGCGAACATGCTTTGTTCGGCATGCACAGCCGTTTTCATTCCTAGTAGCGTCGTGTGAACCGAAGTCACCTGCTTTTCAACTATGAAAGGATACTTGCTGCTCAGAACAAGCAAAAAGGTAAGAAGCATTACTCTTTTCTGATAATAACACGGAATCTGAAGTAAAGCTTTCAAGTTCTTTCACCAAACGTGGAGTCCCTTCTGGGTTGTATTTTCGGAGGGTCGCTTTGCACTCTTTGCCCACAAGGATGAGGCGGAAGAGATTGAAAATGCTAAGTGGCAGGTCAGAGCGGAGGATATCAAAATTGTCCACAAGGTCAAGGACGGCCGGGTACTGGAAATCCGGACAAAGAACAGGATTTTTTGGCTGGTACAATTGCATTGTGTTCGTGACACATTTCTCCTACTAACTGAACGATGCTTTCCTTAGAAGGGTAGGGAAGATGGCGACCTCGATTGCTGGAGGGCTGAACTGTTGAAGGCAATGTCGGCAGATCGTGGTGAGGAAGCTGTGATTTCCAATCAGCCGGACTATAGGAAGGAGGTAGAAAGGGCATAGATTTTAAACGATTCTGCAATCTTAAGGTGCTTTCACTTTCCTATAGCATTCATCCACGGCACGACGTCCAAGACCTCTGTCAATTCTATCTACTGCAAGTGCCGGTGCAAACCTGATGACTCAACGACAGGATCGCTACGTGATGGTATCCAAACGGGTGTCCATGTCAACGCAGTCTCTCAACATGTCTTCTAGAGGAGGGCGCTTCACAGCGAGTAAGTTCAAGTACAGAACTGAGCAGAGCAATAGGGTGGATCCATGTCCAAAAAGTACCAGCTTTACTTGTGACTTTCTGTAGTCCCTCGCATTCCAACTCCCCGGTTCGAATTCTCCTCAGACGAGAGCGACGGCGCTTCTTACTCCTCCGTGTCTCTTCGACCTGGGCTCTCTTCGTCGAGAACATCCCTGTCATCAAAGCCAGTCAGACGCAAGCCAACCATCATTGTCAACACCAGGAACCTTGGCAGCATGCAAATGATCAGAGTATGGAAACCATACGAACGCATGTTGCCGACCACTGATCAAATTTATTACAGGACAACGATAACATCGAAAATCACTACTCTGACGTGGATGACAGCCTTTCAGTAGTCAGCGGCAATATCGACGAGAATGTTTCTGATACTAAAGAGAAATACCAAGTCTTCGAGGACAACGGTAATCTCTCCGAGAATGACTGTATTGATGGAGTCAGAGTCCAGGAAATACCTGCCACCAAGGACGACAGGCTGCACGACAAACCAGTCAAAGATGATGATGCGGTTGACGACAGTGTTGAAAGACGACCTGACCCACAAGAAGTGAGTTATATAGTACTTATAATGTGCATGACATGGGTTAACCATGGAAGAAGGTCTGCACGAAGGGTTGCTCCCTTCGTACCCCCTTCTTACATTTCCTTCGTACCCCCTTCTTACATTTCCTTCGTACCCCCTTCTTACATTCCCTTCGTACCCCCTTCTTACATTCCCTTCGTACCCCCTTCTTACGTTCCCTTCGTACCCCCTTCTTACGTTCCCTTCGTCCCGCACCTTACCGCACCCCCTTTACCGCCTTCTTACCGCACCTTCGTACCTTCATCCCCTTATGATACCGGTGCATAGCTACTTACGTGTCGATACGGTATGCATCAATACATGTGTTTATTGAATTTTTCCTGGACGGTTTTGCTCTAACTTCAAAACTAACTTTGCCGTGATTTCAGGAGAAGCCTGTAAAAAGAAAAAAAACGCCTTCCTTGCGTTTGCTGGCCCTAACGTCGGGAGTGTTCAGTGCCACCATGCAGAGGCTGTCACGGGGGAAGAAAGATTTAAAAAAATCTTTATCGAGGAACAAGAGCGTGAGCACCGCTGAACAGTGTCAACAGGTGCAAGACCTTGATGACAGGTACGAAACTTATTGCACTGTAATTATGCTGCTCTAGCGGATGACACCAGACATAACCGTGACGATATCACTCGTGACATTTTAGAAATTCTGTTCCGCCGTCTTGCCAAGTTGCTACGTTTGAAAAGAGCCACGGTTCAGTTGATGAAGAGGGAGACAAAGGAGATGGTCCTCCTACTGGGAGATCCTTGCCAATGAGGATCGAAGGGATGGCAGCCAGCTTCAAAAGGACCAACAGCAACGGCCAGGGCAAAGCAGAGAGCAAAAGAATGCTAACGGAGAAAAAGAAGAGGTCCAGCGAGTTATTAAAGCTTAAGATGCTCCCAGCCCATGATGACATCGAGCTGAAGTCCAAGCTCGAGAAGTGGAAGCAGTCGGCAGACACCGAGAGTCCGGTGTTCAGTGGCCGTAGCCAAATCTCGAAGTTTGCGTCACGGGATCGTCCTTCCGCTGTGCCTAGGAAGTCCCTTCGATTCCAACGGCAACAGCTCCAGAAGCTGTTATCGGGGGAAATTTGCCCAGATCCCCGGACCCAACTCGACGCTAAACACTTGGCCGGACTTGTGGATCGTCTCACGATGCAAATGAAAGCAGAGGCGAGAAGGAGAAGGAGTGAAGGAAGCTTGGTAGGTCCGATCTATGACACCCCTATGAAGCTGAATGAGACGGAGCAGTGGGGCATGGACACGGCGGTCGTACTGAGAAAGAACGCGAAGCTATGACTACCTAAAGTCTTGCATAATTTAGTTGCTCTCCCGTTGATTTAGCATTAGAGTTGCGTCAGCTTGTACAACGTCGCCTACTGCAATGCGTGCGGTCGCAAGTGCCAAGCAGAAAACGTTTGGGGGCTGATTGGTCCCCATTTGTGTTGCGAGCTAGACACGGACCTGTTCCCGCCCACCCCATTCCGTGGGTTGCGGGGTGGGGTCCTGTACTGTCAGAGCGGGGTTTACAAGATGAAATGCGGCTCGGCTAAACACGTGGTGAAAAATGATAACAGTAAAAATGAAGCAAGTACTCTGGCTTGAGTTTGTCTGGGTACATGGAAAAAGGTATTCCGAGTCACTCAAACAAGGTTCAGTTTTGCTTAATTTTAATTTTGCAAACTTTCATGGATGTTACGTTAAGCTTGGTTTGCGTAACGCGTATCTTGAAATTTAAGAAACATGTTCGAAACGACGGTGGGCTCGAACTTCTTCGACAGGCCACATTCTCCGTGTGCTTGTACGTTTTGATGCCTGAGGAAAACTTCGTGGGACAGACTGGAGGTTTCCTCTGATTCAGATTCGGCTTGACAAGGGTCCACGATGGTTGTCGTTACGTAGCGGCGTGGTACAGTCAACACTCGACGTAACATTCTTACGGGTATAATTTTTTATTCGCTGCTGACCGATTTCTCACTTCATGGGAAAGCTATAGTATTATTGGTATTCTCGTTATAACATCCAAACCTTGACACCCGTTACATGGAGAATCGACTGTAGTTGGATCTATGCAGCATCCACGTGTACTGCGCTGGTACATGTGCAAGGAGCGTGGCCGCGGTGACGTCACTGCAGTCCCGATAGTTCAGGTAAGCGAATCCTCTATCAGACATTCGGGGGTTTTGAGCTATTGCGAATAGGATGAAATTTCGTCCTTGAGGACAAAGCTGTACTAGCCAAGGAGGGTGAGGCAGATGATATCTTTGGGCAAAGGCTGGGCTCGAAGTGCTCCTTGCTGTCTGTGTTCTTCCTACTCGAATTAGTGATGGAGTCGTGGGCGTCAGTGACCGGAGCTCTGTGGCACCACCGCTTGAATAGCCGAACTAATTAGAGGACACAAGTAGTGGAAGTTGAATTCTCTTTGCTCTTTATACCCGCGGTGCAAAAGAAACTAACAAAAAGTCACGCTTTAGTACATCCGCCTAGTTGCTCAGAAGCTCCGCTCTCAGCTCCGTTAACAAGATCGCTCAATTGTCGTGAGACGGCGAGAGCTTCATGAGGATTCTCGGCGTCAAGATCACTTTAGTCAAGTGTGAGCAACGCTGTACGAAGATGCAGTTAGTCACTTTTGAGGATCTTCTTTTTCTTCTTTGACAAACGGATTATCTGCGGAACCGTAACACTGTCCGCTATTCTGCCTGCACCACTCTGGCTGCAGACGTTCAGCGCGCACCCCGCGGTGAACCAGGCGAAGTCTGAAAAGACATGGTAGACACCTCGGCTGCAGCCCCGTTTTTGTTTTGTGATGCTTACCTGTGTTGCAGCATCCTTTGCTCGGCTGCATACCAACCCTCAGATGGACTTGACCAAAGCCGTTCAGCCAAGGCAGCCGCTCGGGGAAAGATCTTGTTTTCGGCGGCTTCCGAATCGACCTAGTGCATAGACATGGCTCTTGGTGGACATTTCAATGATGACTGTTGATGGCGAAACACTTGCCTGTTCACTCCACATCGCAACTTCACCGCCCAGCACAAGTTTCTTTACAGCGGGGATGAGCTCGATTCCTCGGTCAGCGAGCATCTTATATGGATCATTCTCATAAACCTTCTGCCAGCCTAAAGACGATTAGAACTTCGTGTTTGAGCAACGTATTGCACGTGGAGGATCCAACGTACGTACCTTTATAAGGAGAGCACCAGTTATTTTTTTCTCCAATCCATGCGCCGTAACCGCAGTCCATATAGAGGGCGTCAACGTTGGAAAAGATCATCCTGTATCCCTTGTCCGCGAGCACCTTGATTTGAGGGTCGCTCACATCCTAGAATAGCAAGCCTTTGTATATAGCTAAACCTCGTGCGAAGCGAAGTAGCAGGCGTACAGATCCATCAGTCCAAATTTGCACGATGTACTCGTTGTTGTTGATGTTGTCGATGTACTTTTCTTGCGTGAGGTGGCTGGTCCAGACTATGAACTGTAGGTCCTCAGGAGGAACCCCGGAGGATCGCAGGCGCTCGGCAGACTGCGACAAAAATTCGGACCAGATCTGGATGAAGCCTATGGAGCAATGTGTGTTTCTGAGCACTCCTCGTACTGTTCTACATATTTGGCTTCTTCTTCTTCTCACCTTCCTCCGTGCGCTCTATGCCGTTCTCCTCCATGAAGTCGGTAACGATTTTGCTGGAGTTCCAACACCTAAAGTCGATCTCATCAGCACCCAGATGGAAGGTGTGGAATTGGAACATATCGTACCACTCGGCGTAAATCTTGCCTAAGATGTCGTAGACTGCAGGTTCTCCTGGATTCAGCTAGAAATTTTAGGAGTAGCAATATTATTGAAGATTGGAGGCGGAGAAGGCACAGTTGATCATGACCTGGCCGCAGGGCGGTTCCACGCAGTAGTCATACCAGGGCTCTCGATTTACGCACACGGTATACTTTTCTGCACCTGGGACTCCAGGAAATTCCCAGCCATGGCCTATGTGTGCAGGCTGGTCGAACTCAGGGATGATGGTCACGCCTAGTCAGGATATCATGCTGTACCAAGGCGTCATGAAGCGCTTGTGGCATGTACGGTACCTCTAACGTTGGCGTACCGGACCAGCTCCTTGACGTCCTTTTGCTTGTAGTACTCCTTGCTGGAATAGGCCCCCAACTTGTGCATCAGGTTGATCGGTTCTCGTTTTTGCTCCATCGGATAGCTGTGAGTGTCGACGATGTGCCAGTGCAAGACATTCAGCTACAGTCCAGACAACGCGTCGTGCGAATTCCTCAGTTGTCGCTTGATGTGTGTACGTGTGTACTTGTCACAACCACCACCGAACGTACCTTGCTGTGTGCCATTCCTCGAATGAGCCTCTTGATCACATCCACAGTGATGAAGTTTCTGCTGGTGTCGAGCATGATGCCTCTGTGCACGAATTCGGGGTAATCTCTAATGTCCACGTCATCCAACACGACGAAGGCCCGCATAGCGCAGTCGAACTCCACCAGCTGGAACAACGTCTCGAGACCGTGACGAGCACCGTGGTAACCTGCGGCCCTGATCTAAACGGATAAAAGTGACAAAGGTATAATCTCATTAAAAATATGCGCCTTTGCCAGGGACTTCGCTTTTTTTCCTGCTGCTGCGTTGCAATACATGACCCGTCTTTCTGCACGTAACTTACATTTTTCTTGCAGAATTGTGCATAAATCATCATGATTTGGAGCAAGTTTTATGAGGTTGTCACTTTTAACATAATTATTTTACGATGACGTACAAAATGTGCCTAACCAACAACATGTGTTTGGCTCTGAAACTTCGAAAAATGCAAATGTCTAAAATAGTCTTTCAACATGATCGAATTCAGTTTTTTGGATCCAGTAGCTGAAAAAACGCTTCAAAGTACAAACCTCGCTATAACAGATATGAGCGAAAATCTGTTTGATGACAAAATCTGTTCCCACCTGTTCCTATACCAAAGTGTTGCGAGAAGAATATTTGAAAACTAATCGTGATATATAATGCTGATGTTCCTTGGAAATATTCTGACTTTGAAATACAATGATACTTCATGTTTTTAACCATGAAATGGTCATTTGAAATCTGCGCAGATTTGTTTTTTGTTTTCTTTCGGCACCGAACTTTGACTTGTCATGCCGAGATTCCGTGCAGAATATACGAAAAAAAAAACCCCAAGGTCCCTACTACGCAATATCATCACCTCCGCAGTAATGACTCGATCATCTGGTGCGTAGCTCAGCTTGAAAGCGTACGTCTCATTGGTAACTCCGGCACGAAATCGCTCCACAGCAGCCTCTTCTTCTGCGGCCTCCTCCTCCTCCTCCTCCTGTCTCTCAAGCACGACGTTGATGCTGAGGATGTCTCCAGCAGGAAGATTTGGATTCAGTCCCGGCTTCTTCGAGCGAGCATACTCAATCTGCAACATGACATTAAAATTGCAGCTTCACTGGCGGCGTAAGCATGCAGAACATACAGATCAGACAATGAACTTCGTTTTATCTCAGTGCAGCATTAGGGCGACTCTCCTAGGCGCCAACTCCACTCTGTGCTGTAACAGTTGGCGCTCTCACTTCATTTTCATACACCGCATAATTTGAAAAGTTACCTCATTACACGAAAACCGCTGGAACTATTTCTGCTTCTGAGCAGAATGCATTCGTTTAAATAACAATACCGAATTACACTCGATTCCAACAAAATCTCTTATTTTCTTTATATGCATGAGCAGTAGGTTTTTTTTGAACTCAAAAGCTTACTTTCCTCCAACGCAAAGCACTATCTAATAGCTGGAAATGGACAGACGTCGCTCTCTTCAACTGACCACTTAAGTAAGTGTTCTTATAAGCATTTTTTTCTTTAATTCGAAAAAAAGCTGTGGCAGCGGAAGTATTGGAGTAAAGCGGAGTCCCCCTGGAGTTGTCCTCGTGCCACTTGTGAAGCAACGCATCTGCTTATCGTAGATGCACGAAGTACACAGCAATGTCATGGCATGAACCCTAGCATGCTATGCTTTACTACCTGCTCGTCGATCCTGTTCTCCAATTCTACCGCCACAGCACCCCTGGGGCCTTTGGGCTCGCCCTTATTGGCCAAGACGACGTCGTCGAGCTCGAAAGCTCTAACCGTCTTCCCCAGCCGGGCCTCCCGGGGCCTCGGCCACAGAACGGCATGATCACCGCAGACGAGCTTGCAGCGACCTAGGCTCAGCTGGAAATCCGGCGATGCCGGGTCGTTCTTAGTCGTGTCCAAGGGGCCCTGGCGCACGCAGCGGTCATACTCGTCGCAGGTGTAGCTCCAGGACTTCACCTGTGCGCTAAAATAACAAGGACTTTGCCAAACCAACGCCCCGCACACGTAATGAATGATGAAATAATAAAAGAAGTGCACTATCCACTTAAGTGTCTTAGCGTGCAGTAACATATGCTATGGCTCGATCAACTTACAGCAGGGGAACGACGGTAAACACGCATTTGATCTACCTGACCGCCGGCACCAAGAAGCAGACCAGGATGCACCATTTTCTCGGCTCCATCGTGGTCCCTCGGGTCGCCCAGGAGGCAAGACGGGAGCCCACTTAAATATCTCCTCACGGAGCAATACTAAAAAATGTGACTGGCATGCAACCAGACTCGCCTAGGCACGCATCAGCCACTTTCTTCTTTCTTTTCCAGGCGGTCTCATATTTTCTTCTCGCCTGTATCTGGGGGCTCCAGTTAGGGGCTTGATATTCCTGGCCAGGTAAAGAAAAGCGGCCCGTTTGGAGCTCGCGCGCTCTCACTCCCCTGCGTTGCTTGGGCACGGACACCGTGCGCAAGTTCATGCTCACCGTGCAGCGCAGCCCCTCGGAAACTACTTGCAAAAGAAGAAGCGGAAAAGTCATCAAACCGTCTTTTGAGGCTGCTGCAATAACTTTGCAGAATTGTTGAAACATTGTACTGACGTTCGCTAACTCGTCAGAAGTCCCACTGCTGCAGGCAGTTCAGTACGTGCACCTCGGACTGCATCCACGTGTAGCCGCCATTGGCTGAGGTCAAGTGCGTTGGCTGTCTCATCTCGGTGTTTTCCACACTGAATATTTTCAAGGTAGGCAACGTGTCAAAAAAAAATATGTCGAGCTCCAATCGCTTTAGAAACCCTTTTTATATCTCTCCACAGCACTACTTTTGTATAGAAAAAGCTGATGCAAAACCTCGCCAGAGAATGGCATCAGAAAGTACATCGATCCAGCAGAAAGTGCAATCAGATATCGTGCGCAACATGAACAGAAGATACTGCTTGGATTGATATAAAAATTTGGATCGAGACATCACTTGCTTGACATACTGTACGACCGGAACAGAGAGGATTCGTCCTACTTCACAGCGAAGTCAAATGAATGGTGAATACACACTATGTAGGTAAGTCTCCAGAAGGTCTAACGTCTGTAGAAGGAAGTTTGCCTGGGCTCTTTTGCACGAAGAAAATTGACCTCGTTCCCAATGAAGAACTTGTGCCGGCAACAAAACTACGTGCTTTTACAACCAATCATGTCGTACCAAAGCAATGCAATACAATTCCATTACAATACAATACCACTACAATTCAAGTGCGTTTAAAAAAACACACCGAAACATGTACACAATCAATCTTTCAGAGAGTACAAACATTGTAGGTATGACGACAACGGCGAACCATGTGGGTTAGGGATGGTTTTCATAGTAAAACTTCGACTGCGGCAGGTGTCACGGACCGTTCATGATGCTCTGATACAAGGGGGACAATTTGCAAGCAAATTCGAAGTGTATGAGCACGTCTATAATGGCTTTATTGGCAGAAATGAGTTGTCGCTAATCCCTACATTTGTATGGCGATCGCTCGTGCGTTAACAATGAACAGATAAAATGGAACCATTTGTGTGTACGCGTGTGTGTAGTCAGACGTCATAAAGCCCAGCTCGAATTCATATTGCTGTTGCATGAATTTACGTACGCTCTTTTCCCGTCAGCATAAATGTGGGGTTTGAGCCTTTGTTGCGACTCTTTGATTTACTTTCTGCTTATGGTATTAGAAAGATGGGATGAGTACGTGTCGGAGTACGGAGATTGCGCTTTTGCTGCATGCAGAGGGATAGAAAAGAGGAGCTATCATGAATCACTCTGGAATGTGGATAGAGGAATGCTTTCACAGGGGAACCCAACAATTTTCTGACATTATATCATTGTGTTTTTTGACATCATATGCACGTACGACAAAAAGTAAAACGAATCGTCACGTGTGTAAAGGAAGAAAGCCTTTCGGGCTCTTCATGGGGGAGGAGGGGCAGAAGCTTCTGATGCTTCTTACTTCAGGTAGCCAGGGAAGAATCCGAACTGGTTGCCCTCTGGTCTGAGCCTCGCCACTCCGTTGATCCTAGTCCAAGAAGATGAAATGACTCCCGTCAGGTTGCACGTACACAGACACAAAACAGTTGGTCTCGACCTCTCGATTCGTACCTGTTCTGGACAGCATCCAGAGCAAAGTCGCCTATCAGCATCCTCTCGCCTAGTTTCCTAGCCTCCTTGTCGATCTTCTTGGCCTCGTCCTGTTCGTCGTTGTCGTCGCTGCTGTCATTGTCGTCACTGCCCAACCCGATCACGGATGAAGACAGTAGAGGATCTGAACGCTTGTAGCCACACCCTGTGATATGTCATGGAACTTATGTCTGGCTTCTTGGCTTGACGAAGGTATCTCTACCTGTGAAGGCGTTGCAGAAAGGCCTCTTGTTCTTAACGTCATACAGGCTGAAGGTGTTCAAGTCACTGGCCAGTGCCTATTTTTTTGCAACGGGTGAAGAAAATCGGGCAAATCTTTGGAAATTTTTTGTCCTCTCACCGCCCTCTTGTCGAAGATGGAGGCGCCCTCGGCCGTGGCGACGAGGAAGGCGGCGGCCGCAGTGGCCGCGGCCACCAACAGGAGCGGAGGACCCGCCATGTTAAGGAAGAAAGAAGGATCTAACAGTGATATCTAGAAGTCCACCACCCTCCACTTGTCGCCAACGCCTCCGAATGGACTCGTGGCATGCACCATAGGGAGCAATGTCAACTTTGCGACGACTGCCACAATGTTTTGGCAGGACAGTCACTTGTCAGACAAATATACGAGTTGATTTTTCACAAGCATTTCTCATAAAAATGCATGTTCCAGGTCAGGAACTTAACTTTCCAGACAAATAATTGAAGCAAACATTTTCCAGGATGAACTTCATAGTGGCCTAGTAGCTTCCAGTCAGGGGGGCAAAAGCTGGGAATTTCAGGTCCCTTTGGAGCAATCCCTGAGCAGAACTTCCCGTTTGGTTTTGGTTGCTTATGTTACTAACTTATGTTCTCAAGTGCAAATCAAGACGTGTGGCTATGCATTAATTCTATGTAATGTATACGGATTTGTGTTATTGATGTGAACTTGGTTTTGTGAACTTGGTTTTGTGAACTTGGTTTTGTGAACTTGGTTTTGTGAACTTGGTTTTGTGAACTTGGTTTTGTGAACTTGGTTTTGTGAGCTTGGTTTTGTGAACTTGGTTTTGTTTTTCTCAATTTGTTGACGCAATATGCATTTTTAAGGAAATGCCACACTGATATGCATTCTATAAGAAAGCACGTGAAATGTGCATGCAATATACACTTTGCAGTCTTAGCCATCATCGCTAATGATATGTCACTGATTCTACTAGAATCTGACGTGCCATGTTTTGCTTCTTGTACAAAGGTACATTGCTTTTCCTTACATACATGTCTTTGTCGAAGTCGGAGCAGCTGCTTTCTATTTTTCCCCGTATTTTGTCTGAGACTTGCCAGTTCTTCAAATAAGAGCCATGTCAGTCGTCTGGGGGGGGGATTCTAGTTTGAATTTATATACTGTCTATGTCTGCATTTTCTGCACAGCGGCTGTCACGGAAGTGACTGTCGCGCACTTGGCACGTCCCCTCCGCTTCCCTCTCGCCTCCCTCCACCGGCACCAACGCCAACATCACTTGATGCATTCTTGCAGTGCAGTCCTCTTCATAGAAGTGAGGTACAGCAACGTTACAACACCCCTCTCGCTCTTGGTCCAGGATCCTCTTTTCTCCCGTGCCACTGTACGTTTCAGATGTGCGCGAAAGTGATCGTTCGACCCTTTCAGATTCCCGCTGTTGAACCAGTGGGGAAGAAAGGGATTCGGCAGGGTCATAACTTACGCGCGTGCGTGCGTGCGTGCATGAGTGTATGGATTTTTGCTCGCCCTTATAATGTCCCAAAGATTTCGATATTAAAGAAAAACTACCTTCCGGGAAAGGTTGAAGATTTCTTTGACGTTGTTTCAAGGCTGATCTTGCTCCATTTTCTTTCAGTTTGCACACTTTTCCAGCACCGTAATTCGTTTCCTGTTCACTGTTTGTAGTGCTCAATAAGAACATAGTTCGTATTTACCCTAGGGCACACTGAGCATGTCGTGGTCTACTCTTTATCGAGAGGATATGAACGCGTACAAACGGAGCAATTTCATTTCAATTTCTCATGCCTGCATATGTATATTTGAATATGTTTACAATCTGAACGAGTCCGTCACACAAGTGATGTGCAATATGTATAGGATGATTCATAAACGTGGAAATGCGTGGGTTTCAACTCACACACGCGGACGCAGCCCCTCCCCCTCACACACACACACACCATATATATAATAATAATATACATACGGTGAGACAGAATTGGTTTCGTGCGGAGGTTCTACCTTCCATGTGAGTGGCACAATACAGCACCACTACTATAAAGTTTGCATACAAGAGACACTAATCCAGCTTTATTTTCACTCAGTATGCACTGCTCCTCAGTGGTAAAATTTATGTGTGCGACAGCCATGTGTGTACTCACAAAACACATGTACACAGTACTAACATATCCCATCCTGGGTGACGTTGCCGCTCCTGTTAGTCTCTCATTCTTCCCTTGATACCAACTTCATTAGTCTTTCCACCCAATTCCGAATTGGACAATATAAAAGAATTGAACAGTGAAGTTGCACCCTTCACTCCCTTCTCGCCAGTAGGATAGGCGGGATCCCTAATATTTCATGCAGTAAAGTTATTACCTTTTAGTTTACCATTTTGGCCATGGTGCTGAGGTTGGTCTTGCTGGCATTTCTTCTTTGCTACCACCCGAAGTCGTTGTCTGCAGCTAACTTTGGCTGGCACCGATTGATGCTGCCGAGAAATGAAAATATGGACCTGGTTGATGAAGACATTGGTCTAGAAGTTAGCAGTGGTGACGCTGTCAAGGGACCAATTGTGAGGTTGCCAAGGACTGAGAAAGTAAGTTGAAGGAGAACAGAAAGACTCCAATAACTGCGCGCACGTCCAGGAACCAGAGGAGGGGCTCAGTCTGTCCGAGAAGCTCTTCCTTCAGGACTTGTTGGACAGGCTGTTGTTCTTTTGGAAGCCTGTCTCACAAGAAATGGCAGGAGGCGAGGGACAACGTAGCAGCACTTCCATCCGGATTCAAAGCAGGTAACTGAACAGACCCCGGTGCATCTTTCTCATCCGACGTTCCAAAGCATCCAACATTTCTCAGCGACGACGACCACAATCTCATCCGTCGCAGCGGTGGCTCTTCGGCCACGTCTATCAGGGAGTACGGCAGGGTGATCAAGAAGCGGCAGAGAGGAGACAGCGACGAAGAAGTTGTGCCAGGATATATACAAGTGTGCCTTCACTATATTTTATGCTAGTACTACGAAACGTCTCTATTTAGGCATGAAGGAGGCAACTCACATGAGCGCTGCACTGCTCAAGTGGTTTACAATTCCAAAGACGTTTTCTTTGAATGCTTAAGAACGATGTTATCACAATTTCGTCGTTAACTTTTACACAGGTGTCACTTTTTTAACCAACAAGTGTGCAACTGCCACACACTGACCTGACCCAAATCAGAGACGTTTTGTACGCTTGCGCCAAATGCCTGCTAAAAAATCGAGATGTTTTTCTCCTTTTCTTCTGTCAGGCTCTTGGAGATGACGGCAAAGTGATTTTACAGAAGTACTCTAGCAACAAGATGCCCGGGGACTTCAGGATCATGAGGAAGAGGCTGAGCAACACAGACGAGATGGGAATCTAACACGACTGCAGGCTGGTATCTGTGAAGAGGTTTAAAATTCGTTACTGTAGAAAGCAAGAAAAAGGTGCTTGTGTAGAAACGGGATCTTTTAATGTGGCTGTCACTTGCACTTTATAATGCCATTCTTATACACTGCGATCCATCAAGTGCTACTTTTCTTTGGGGGCCTGGGGCAGGCAAGCACCTGTGAATATTCATTTGCACCAGCAGCGTTCACTGCTTAGGTCGTCGTTGGATATCAAGTGCATATGTGATACTTACGTACTTACTTCTATAATTTGACGCAACTTGGTGAAGCCTCTGTTAATCACGTATGTCCACAAGCTTTTTTTCTCTACAGGGGCGAGATTGCTGCTCATATAATAGTTACAACCAAAGTTATCAATCAACTGCACGTTACTACTGTACTATGGTTACTGTTGTTCACAAGAGACACAGAATAAGGGCAACGGGAAGAGTGTAAAATGCTTCTGTCTTTTTAAGTCAGGGATGTGCTTCATATCTTATTCACGCCTCAACCTCTTTAACCCTTCAACTTTGAAAATTTTTGTATCAGGAATGCAGCGAAATACACGAAGCAGAGTTCTGATGCACTCAAACCATGAGTAAGAATTGACTTTTCTGATGGCTTATCCTTCTCGGCTCTATCCTAGCATGCCATGCATCAACGCATCTGATTGTGATTGTAACTTTATTCCATGCAAAATCATTCTTGTAGCTGGTCAAGGACTGAGGTCTGAGGTCTCAAAGGTCCTTACGCATTGATGACACCACGAGACAAAACTTGTCTAGCAATTTGTATTGTTTTACGGACACAATGACATGACCAAGTCAGTATTACCACGGTACACGTAGAGGGCTAATGTATGCTGTTGCTTACACAGCAATTGAGCATCGATGTCCGTACCATGGTTTTAACAATGTATTACACACATTACACAGAAATGGGGATTAAACTCCTACGTATATGGATGATGACATTTCAGATCACAATCACATACGCGTTATTACCTGCACAAATAGTGGAAACAGTGAGCAGCGTGTACATAGACATTCTGACAGCTTTTTTTCTTCTCTCAACATTTTAACGATATGAATCACTGACACAGAGCACAAGGTACAAGTATACATGTTTAAGCTCCGGTTACACATACCTATGCAACATCTCACGACGACGGAGTCATCCTATGCAACGCCAAAGTTGCACTGTCCATGCAAGCTACCGCACGTAATAAGTATATACGTCCCCTATGTATGTATAAAGTACTCAGCACACTTACATACGTAGAATTTTGCATTATCCGTGAGTGTACCCTTTTTTAGCGCTGGCTGCATACGACGTACGTGTAAATTTCACATGAATAGTGCCGTATAACTATGTGCTAACCTGCATGTTATTTGTTATGAAGGGTACATGTGCACAAGTACATAGGCCTAGCGCTGCGCAGAACACATATCCTAGCAACTAATCTCGCTCTTCCTTTCTCTCAGCGCATCATAAACCAGCCGCGCGTCAGGAACGTACGTTCCATGCACATTTATACGGCCTGTGACTGGACCAGCTGCTCGGGGAACATGAGGTGTGAGGAGTAGGAAGTCGGAAGAGCAGAGAGGGGGGCAGGGGGACTGGCGCAGCTTGTCAAGAAAAGTAATTCGTGCTTGTCATCTCTTTTCGGGGGGCATGGTTGCGACTTTGCGAGTATGAATTTTGCTTTAAGGCCGCACGAACAGCTCCCTTCAGAACGCTTGCAACTTCTGGAAGATGACGGCGAGCTCGTCCACGCTCTCCATGCCCGTCCTGATCTTAAAGTATTCATCGCGCCGACGGCCGGTGGCGTGGCTGTTGGAGCGCCGTCTGATGATGGCGTCGTACTTGGCGGCAAGCCGCGTCAGAGCAGCCCGTTGCGCCGCGGCGCGTCCGGAGAAGAGCGCCGTAAGCGCCACCAGCTGAAAAGTCTCGGCGTCCTTAATGGCTGAAGTGAGGTTTCCGGCCAGCCTCAGATAGTCGAGTAGGGAGGACGTGTCTAGGGCATGTGCAGTGTGGTTCCAGTCAGACAAAAGAACTTTTTTGATCTGACGGACCTGAAACAGACGAAGAGGAAAAACTGATAAATCTGGACTTTGTGTCGAATGGTAGAACTCCATCTACAAAATGCGATGAGAAATGTCTTTTCGTAAGACCCCCTTTAGCTCCTAGAAGCATTTTAGGAGGCCACGCTATATGAGCACAAATTTATAGTCAAGGTAAGACTGGGTGTCGTCAACCTCATGATGTCCAGGGCAGGGGTGGGTGAGGGCCCAAGGTCTTGGCATTCGAACAGTGTCTCCCCAGCTAAGTTGGGTCACTTAACGGCAGCACCAGGCTCATGAAGGAGATTGCACTGCTGTCAATACCGGTCAATACCTTCCGGAAGTCTGGAGACTGTAGTAAACGCCAAAGGTGGCGAAATACACATGTGATATCAATGAATTATTCTTATCAACAAATGTTATTAATGCAACATTCTTCTCCATGTCTTCGTTTTGTGTCTGGAAGCAGTTGACATGATACACTTTACCTGACGAACCCTACAGGTACATATGCAATCAGTTTGTCAACAGGGAGTACTGTACGAGCACAGCAATTTTAAGATACCTGTGGGCTGCTCAGCCTTTCAGCGTGGTCGCGCCTGTCTTCTGCCCCTAGACAGAATTGCAGCTGCTCTGCGCCGGTGTCGTGCGCCTCAGCCTTGATGGCGCATAGGGCGGCGGCCTTGTGGGCGTTTTCTTGGAATACCTCGGTTTGGTCGTTGTCGCTGAGCGAGGAGAACTCAGAGTGTGCTGCCAGGACGCGGCGCATACGCTCCACGAAGGCTGCGATCTCGGAGGGAATGAAGTGCCGAGACAAGGGGACGTCGTACGAAAACATGATGAACTCGTTGATGAGATCCTCGCCAAAGGACACTTCCTGATAAGCCTGCTCGAAATTGGCCAGCTGCAGCTTTAGCCAGGCCTCCTCCTCCGACGTGTACGGCATCTCCAGCTCCTTGGGCATGGTGACGATTCGACTATTCTGCACTTCCTGAGGAGAATCTTTTTCTTCCTCTTCAAGTGGGCAATTTTCTCTGTGGAACTGTCTTACGACGACCATCAGATCCACCAGTTTTTCGAGTCTCTCTTTATTGAGCGTCGCGTCAGGGAATCCGTCTGACAGTTCCGACAGCAAACAGTCATACAACTTTTGCACGTCTGCCGCGGAATCCAAGCCAAGGTTGTCGTCACCCTGGGAGAAGAGTAGGAGCGCCGCCACCATGGCAGTCTTGCCCTGGGCTAGGCCCAAATGAGCCACCTGTGCCGTCAGATTATCGTAAGCTACCAGGTCGGTGCTGGGCCTGAAGAGCCCAGACCCTGACATGACTGTAGCCCGGGCGGTGCGTGACACTGACAGCGTGAGTAAGATTTCGGGCATATCTTGTCCGAGCAACCAGTGCAGTTGCGCTGCGCCGTCAGGAGCGCTGAGGTAGCGCGCCAAAATGTATTGTGCGTACGTCGGCGCATTGAGCTTCAGCAGGCGTAACTGGTCGCCTGGAGACAAGGCCTTGAACGAGTGGACCTGAGCCGCAAACACCCTGAACTGTTCCTCCGAGACCTTCATGACTCTCGACAAGTCTGATGTGCTGTTTGATCCTTGAACTCGTTCCAGAGCGCTGGTGTCTCCCAAGTGAAACCTCGCCAATCTGCTTTCCATATCTTTATCTAGGGTGACTGTAGAGACAGCGTAGCTGTAGGCCTCCAAGACCTGCTGCACGAAGTTCAAGTTCTGGGACTGCTGCTGGGATATGATCGGTGCAGAAGTGTTCGGCAGAGGTCTGGTCTCATCTTGCAAAGGATTGCAGAGATTGGACATTGTGGTAGCTGTAGCCATGTCCAACATTGTTCTGAGTGTGCTGACACTGCTTTTGAGATCACACTGAATGTGGCGTTGCTGCTGTTGCTCAGGCTGATGATTGGATGGGTAATGAACTTGTTGATGGTGAAGCTGATTCCCTGGTTGAGGATAATGTAGATCGTGCAGGAAGGAAGGTCCAAGCTGGAAATTAGACTGTTGAGGATAATGATGCTCTTGATATTGTTGGAACGATGTGCTTTGGAATTGGAATGGATCGACACTGTGTTCGGTCAGGTGGTCTTCATCATCACCTATGCCAAACTCTTGCAGGATTTCTTTTTTGATGTCGTCCTCATCTTTGATGACTAGCTGCTCTGAATGAGTTACCGAAAGTGCGGTCTTAGAGGTACTAGGGATGGGTGACGTTGTTCTGGGCCTTGTTGACGTCATTGACGAAGTCGTAGGAACTGTTGCAGACGAGGTTGTAGCGGCAGACTTTTTGCGTCTTGTACGAGGTCTGGGCCTGACTTGATTATTACTGCTGCTACCACTACCAGCAACTTGATCACTTTCGTCCTCATCACTGCCATGCTCACCTACTGATCCCCTCTTTCTACGGAACGCCATTGCTCCCTTCTTTTCAATCATTTTCCTAAACCGCACCTTCTTCTGCTCATCCGTGAGCACCAGGGAGGGCCTCATGCCGACGTCTATACACCGGTCGTAGCGGCACTTTTGACACTTCTTTCTGTTCTTGCTAGTGATATCACATCGCCCCTCGCGCTTGCACACGTAGTCGGGGCCAGGACAATCGGACCCGCGGTTGTGGGCGCGCCGGAAGAAGGCTCTGCAGCTGAAGCAGGCCAGGGCGCCGTAGTGGATATGATGGTTGTCCGACTCCACCTTGCATACGGCGCAGATCGTCTTCTCGCGGCCTGTGGCGTTCGAAGGCGTCGTCGTCGAGGACTGGCGTTGATCTGACCGCTTTTTCTTTCGCTCTCCAGCACCCTGGGGGCTGCTTTCGTGACGAGCGCGTGACTGAAATATAGAGTTAGACATGCTTCTTGCAGTTGCACACTGAATGTACATGCGTATTCATGCGCATTTACAATGTACTGTACTGAGCGGTGCAATGACAAACAGCTGTGTGCCTGTCGCCATGTGTCTAAAGGCCTACATCTACTTGCTAAAGAGGTTAGCGGCATGGCTGTGCTTCCTGTCTCTCAGTATGCATTACTTAGCGCAGGACGCATTAATAGATTGGATACTCGTACGATAGGGAAGAGTAAACCGTTGTTCCTACGTAGAACCTTTTCCCACCTGCAATAGTGTTGACGTCTCTATGGAGAGTGACAACTCGCTAGACCTATCGGCAACCACGTCATCAGACTCGCTGTCACTGTCGCTTCTGTCGTTGTCACCCTCGCCGTCCAAGTTGCTCACCAACTTCCTCATCTTGGTCGGAATTAGCGACAATGCCTGTGGGGGTGGCTCGGCAGTAGTAGCAGTAGCCGCGGCCTCAGGAGACGAGGCCGTGGACGGTGAAGTCTGGAATTGTGGTGAGCTGCTCATGTGAGGACCTCTGGTCACTCATCTTGCTTGACGAATGATGTCATAGCTTCCTGCGCTCCCTGGAGAGCTGCTGTCCCCGAGACACCCAGAGCCGGTGACACCAGCGAACGAAGACTTTTTCCGGATGTCTCTGTGGCCGTCGTGCTGGTGCAGCCAGTCTACGGAGCTGCAGCCGCTACACTTCAGTGCCGTCGTCGGACAAGTTGGCTCACTCCCTTCCACGTGCTCCTCGTCGACCAAGTGCACCTGCCAACACCGCGAGTCCGTTGATCACACGCTCCTGCCACGGTCAAGGCCTGTGTTGTTGCTCCAGAAAGCAGCGCAGCAGAACGATCGCTTATTAATACAAACGTACGAGCAGGGATCTACGCAGTACTACGTACAACACTTGATCGACTGTTGGCTGCCTTATGTCGTAGTCCGTCGTCGTCTCTCTACAGTCTGCTACAAGTTGGGGAGGGGGGGGGGGAGTAGAGAGAGATGCTGCTGTGTGGTACACTTGTCACGTTCCTGCTGCTGCCACACCGAGCGCACGCGCGAGCACACGCACGTGTAGTTCGCCGGGAACGTACTACAGTACTACTACTTTTGAGGAGAAGACTTGGCTTCTGCCTTCGCCCTCAAAGAGCAAAGGAAGTCCGCTGCTGCCTCTGCCTACTTTTTGGCCATGCGTAGTAGGGACAGGAGCGGGCCCGTGCGCACGAGGGCGCTCCGATAGTACATGTTACAATATGAGTACATTATAATATAAGTTGTAGAAGAAAGGAATTGCTCTTACGACAGAGGAGAGCAAATAACGAAAATGGAGAGTCCTGATGTGAATTTTGCTCGCAACTTCTGGAAATGAAGGCTAAAGGCTCAGATTCTCCTGGGGGAGGGAGAAGAATGGAGAGGGGAAGGCCTCTGATAGGCCTCCTCTTTCCGCTCTCTCAAAGCAGTTGGAAAAGAAAGCAAAGGACAACATGTGATGCTGTTGCCATAGTGCAAAAACGTCTAATTTTTCATCGTCATTTGATCGTCTAATATCTCCATCAGCCGATAAATCTTTTCAGGAGGCTTGAAGAGCGCTGGGGAGAGAGCTGATTGACTTCTGTTCATTTGTGAGAGCTGCACGGGGCCAGCAGAACAGCCTTTCTAACTTTCTATTCGCTCTGTTATCAGAGAAACATCTTTTTATTTCGACTTAGCCAATGTTATTGAGGGTCCTTGTGCCAGGCATGGTACGGTTTCGCAGATAAAAGAACCGGGACAGCTGGCCAAAGTCATTCCGCATGTACGTAATGACTTAAAAGTACGGTGTGCATAGGGCATACAATTGTACTTAGAAGGAGCTACAAGGAATCTAATATTAACGTGTTACGTCACGATTCGCTAATCTATTGCAAAATTCAGAGTCGCTAGGAAGTGACCCAGATTTTCTCTTTAAGGAAGCTTCGGGCGAGAACTTTGCATCAGTTGCACCGGGGATCTGGGATGAAAATGGAAACTATCTGGTCAAACTTCAGCACACAATGAATGATTGCTGACCCTCTTGAGAAGCGCGGGTGGTGGTAATGACTTGATCGGACTGACGACGTCTTAACTCAGCCATTGTCGAGTCCCCTTATAGAGTTAGTTCTGGCATGCAGGGTGCTCACGTAAAATTCGAATATGAACAAGAAAACTAGGTTTCCCCCTGGCCCCCATCTTCGAAGAATTCTTTCAAGAATGATGCCATGAACCGTGTGAACCGGGTCAACGAGTTTTACGCCCTCAACCTCAGCCAGCTCGCAACCCTGACTGACGTAGAAAACCATACAAACTTAGGTTAGGTTCTCTCTGCCGCAAACGATTAAGGCTGATTTTAGGGATCGAGTCGAGTTCGAGTTTCCAATTTTCAGCTCATTTTGTACTCAATTTTTTAGCCAATCTTTTTTATTTTTTCATTTTGTTCGTAAGTCTTGAAGGTTATTATGAAAGCAAAGACATTTTGACAAATGTGGCCAGGGTGTGGACCAGGTAACGTTAGTTGCTCAAGGTCACTGCAGAAGGATCATGTACCGTGTTATGCGGATATACACCAGTCGCTACTCAGGAGGTGTCACCAAACCTGAAGATTCACGGGACCATGGTCTGCGACATCCCTAAGTTTTCGGCCGACATCCCCACCCCACCTTCCTTAAACGTCTCCTGTTCTCAACTTTGTCCAATATATTTTTTCGCGTTAATTCTGGCGCACCCTGTACGATGACAATTTTCCCATGACTTCAAGTAAAAGGGACATTCAGTGAAGAGAACTGTCGCTTCTACAGCAGTGACAGTTTTAGGGCTTCGAACTAAATAGAAAACAAAAGAAACACACAGGCAAGGCTGAGCAGCGAGCATCAGATAAGGCCTGCCGTGACTGCCAGCAATCAACCAAGCCTCTTTGGTCCAGACAGCGACAGTCCGTGTCAATGCTATCTGTTTCTAAGAGACTCACTGTAAGAGGCTTCCACTGCACTGCATTTCCTGAATAGACTTTTCGAAAGTCTCTTGCCAAGATCCAGACTGGACAGTACACCTGCCGGGACGGGAGAATACACACGCACGCCGCGCTGCAAGCAAATGCATCTGACAGATAAACTCTGCCGGAGTTTTCTGCTCTGAGAGTCGTAGACGCTGCCTCAGTCGAGATCTGCTCACTTATTATCCCGGCATAAAAATGCGAGACAGATATCCTTGGGGAGGGGGGGGGGACGACGAACGTACACACGCTTTTAAAGGACAGGCGGGCTTCGCTGGAAGCCCCCATTGACGTGTGAGCAACTACAGAACCAGTCTTTCCTCTACGAGCAGGCGAACTTGAGAGGGTTGCGAGTATCATACGCAGTTGCATATTCTACTGCGGGGTATTTTCACGATCAGAGCGGACAAGCAAAAAATCTCCGCCCTCGCTTGTGCATTCGGGAGGCCTCTAATTAAAGTGGTTGTGTTACACAAAATTATACTCTCTTTGGCAAGGAAGGGGCGCAAAAAAGCTTCGTGCGTGTTATTTTTAGGTAGGTTGCACGATGATTTCTGACGGATGAATGTGGTGTCAGGACTTAACTTTTTTTTTTTAAAAAAAAAAGGAAAAGAAAAGCAGCAATTCAGAGCTTGCAAAGTAATGCGTCATGAGAATTTTGATTTTCTCACCTGTCACTACCTCAATAAGTAGACGGCAGAGCAGAGGAACCGATATTTGCCAGGCCTTAACTATAGGTTTCGGGCACTCCTACACACGCGCCAGCAAAAGTGGCTTAGGCCTAATGTCGCCCCCCTAAGACAGGGACTTGGGGGGGGGGGGATGGGTCATGGATGGTGAGAACCCCTGTGCGGGTGCATGTTGTGAATTTTTTGCAGATTTCATCCTAGCAACACGTTTTCTCTCTGTTCGGAGTCTTGTCAATCTTTGAACGCATAAAATCCTGACTTGTACCTAATTTTTTTTCTAGCTGTTTGAGGAGACAAGACTAAACAATTGAAAGGATTCATTTTCGTTATAAATTCTGAGCGTTGTTACGACGTACTCACTTTTTCTCGAGAAACGTCAAACCTCCATATAAACAGCCCATACGCAAGAGCGAAACCCCAGTCATAGCATGAAAGAGGCTCTCGCTAATATGCATACGTGACGACGAGGGTGGACAAAGTTGAGTGCGAGACCTTCTTCGTTATATGGGGAAGGACGTATGTGAAGTTTCCGCTGCCTGTTTTAGAGACTGTCTTAACCCTGCAAAATCAATATTGCGCATTCGTTGGCGTAAGAAAAATCCCGCTCTTAGAATTCTGCCTAATCCTGACCCCGAAGGGTGAAAAGCTCTCGCTGTGGCTCTCTGGTCAAGAGCGGAGAGGCAGAAAGTCGCCGATGCTTTATCATGATGCTTTCCGAAAGTAGTTGTAGTAGCAGTCGCATGCTTATCCAGAAAGTATATTTGGAACGTTGTGAGAAGTGTTGCGTAGCAGACGCAACAGCACTCATTACTCAAGACGCTGTAGCATGTACGATTAATAAAAGTCAGAGGAAAGTACTCGCAGGACTCGAGTCCATTTCCGAGCCTTATGTACGGACCTCACGTACAAACTAGTCAGTGTGTCTGTGGGGAGGAGGGGATCAGACAAAGGTGTATGTGCAGAACGCACATATTGCAATTCATTATTAGAAAAAATGGCACTTGTTTTGCGCGTCGCCATTTGTCTTACTAATTGCCCGCTTCTGCAATTGCAGCCAGATTCATCCCATGAATATTTAAACACTTGTTCGGCACAGATGAATGAACTGTTTTTAAGCAAGTATTAGACTGCATTTTCGGGAGGAAAACCCCAGGGGACTTGGTCAAATTTCAAAAATGAACCCCATTTCGGCCTAGCCTAATGTACGCATATATGTGCACATATACTGCGTGCAGAAGTACGTGCACAACACCGAGAAGATCTCAGTGGTGCACAATTGCTCCTGCAGGGGTGTCCGCATCAAAATTTTGACATTCTTGCAGCTGCCAAAGCTGGAACGTGCAACCAACGATCGAGTCAAAAGTGGCTGCAATCCATCCCCAGAAAGTCAGGATCACACAACCTTAAGCCTTCCCAAGGCCTCGTCGCAAGCTCAAGACATGTACCGAAAATCCACACTGCACAGTGTCAAATTTTATGTAGCCGTCCCTGTATTTGCTCTCATTCTGACGCTGCTGGTAAAAAATAAAGAAAAACTACTAGGCCACTGTTTTCACTCTCACCTCTCGCACTGCCAAATCAGCATCAGCAGTTTATGCAGAGGCCACCTAAGCTAAATCTCAAGGTGTGTAGAAAAGAGTTTGTGTGAGTACGCGTGGTACAGGGCTGGTGTGTGTGCGTGTATGCATAACGTTAGTACGGACTTGGTGCGTGTGGTACGAAGCTTGTGTGGGTAGTACGGAGCTCGAGTGTGTGTGTGTGCGTGTGTTTCCCCTAAGTTCGTCTTATTTTCTTGGTTGCAGTTTTTCTCGAAGAAAATTCGTCTGTTATAGTAACAGTTATGGCCCTTAATTATTATGGGTTACACGAGGTTGGCATCATTAAGCTTTCCCACAGCTAATGGTAATGAGCCTTCTCCTGAGCACTGCTATTCGCAGGCGATTCTTTTTCGCCAGGCTTCAGAAATTCATGCATTTGTGGAGTACATTTCAAATCTGCTCTTGACAAGGAGAGAGATTCAGTTTTCACAGCTTAACATCAGCCTCTGTGATCTCTTTTCTTCCATGGTACGCACGCAGTGGGTCAAGATCGACGCTCTGAGCAGTGGTTTGAATTGCAACAACTGATCCCAAAGTCGATCTATTTTCATCTGGGGTTGAGCCAATTTTTTTCTTGCTCTCCCAAAGCCATGAGTTTAGTTTGTGGTGATGTCCACATGTATGACTTGTCTACAAGGAGAAAAAAGCTGTGCAGTCAGCCCATGCCTGGGTTGTCATCGCAATATCTACTTCATGATTTTTTTAAGGGCCTGATCGATTTTGAGGTGCAATGTAAAGGCAGACATCTATAATTGAAAGTTGACGATCAACCCAAAGCGATAAATCTGAGCTAATCAATGCTGCCAGACTTGCATGGCGCAATATGTCCAAGTATGCACTGGATGATTATCAGGCAATCCTACCCAACTGAGTTGGCTTGTACTCCATTCATTGGAAGGGGGGGGGGAGAATTCGAGGTTGCGTGTCCTGTCGCACAATCTTGCGCCCAAATTCTCCTTGACCACTCAGTGGTCGGTGCACTTTCCGCAAGTCTGCACGCTGACTTGGGTTCACGTATGATGAGCCCCAAGGCTGTACAGTGTCTAAAGAGGCGCCATTTGAGTCGATTATGTCGAAATGGGCGTCATCTCGTGAGTTCACTTGAACATGTGCAAATATTAAAGGTCTTTTGCGCTCTCCACGTCGCGCTCTCACACGCACGCGTGCGTGCAGACTTTCGACGGAAGAGAAATGAGCTATGGTCAAATTTCAAAGAGCTTCCGCGATGCTTCAAAACTTCCCTGGTTAATGAAAAGGCGCCCGCAATTTGCCAAGTCCCTTCTGTGTTTGCCAAAGGAGAAAAATTGCTCTCCTCTGAATTCGTTTGGTCCCTGAGGCGCTTGCACACGTCTCAGCTGACCACCCAGAAACCAGGAGCTACGCAAATTCCGCCTACAGACGTACGTCGATTTCTTTTCTTCTTTACCTCTTTTGCATATGGGCCCGTGTGTGACGCAAGGAGCGCCCAACTGCTAAAAACTCCCCTTCTGGGTGTTTACTCCCATTTTCTTCTACCTCCTTTTCGCCCAGATCAGTCGTCAGGGCTCGTTCTCCTCTTCCTAGGCCTTAGGCAGGCCTAGCCCAACATATTTTTTGCTTCATTATTACCGGGTACAGTTAAAAGCGGTGAAAGGGCCAATTAGGCTTTTTACACAGTCTACAGTCAGCCAAAGCATTTGTCATAAGTCAGAGCTGATTTTCACAGAATTCTAACTGCTCTTGCCCGGCGTCATTGATTTGAGGAGCTGGAAAGAGGATGAAGTCTTGAATGGACCCATGACCTGGCACGTTTCCCCCCCCCCCCCACTTTACTTAAGGGGGGAAATCAACTTTTTCTTTCCAGACGAGGAATTAGAGTGACCCATATGTACTTCTCGTGCAGCTCGACCAGACACGATCGACTCGCTCGTTGGGCGACGGGACGAAAAGGTACGCGTGATTTCGATGAAAGAAACATCACTTGAGTTGTGTCCGGTAGAGCAGTCCACAAAAAAGAGAGAACCTCTCTGTCATTATCCTTCCAAAACTCACTTTCTGATGCGTCATGACGCAGCAGTGACAATTTCTTATCTCCCACAGGTTTACAGTTACACACAAAGAGGCTTTTCCCATAGAAACATGACCCATTTCAAGTCCTTCATCTTCCTGCATCCCCCTAAGCATCATCCAGGAGAATTCCGTCTGAAATTGTCAGTCAGATTGATGGGTTCCTCTCTCTCCCTTGCCTAACTAATAGTATACAAAACATGTGTGACCAGAATTCAAATTGGTCGTAGACAGTTGGGAAGAGTCTTTTTTTTTAAGGACAAAGCATAGTACAGAGCGCAGTCAAACTCCTAACCGCTAGTTAATTTAATGGTGAGCCAACGAAGCATACCAGTCATGAAATTGAAGGCCTATAACGACCTGAGAAGAGGTCTGAACCCGCTGCACTAAATTCAACCCATTTTTTTCCAACTGGATTTCCCCTTTATTGCTTCTCCTTTTTTAAAGCCAATTTCGCTCCTGCTTCTTTATTTCTTCCCGATGATTTATGCCCTGGAGAGGCGTGGCCTCCTCCGTGGGCGGGACTCAATAGTTTTCACTTATGCCCACATGAGCAAACGTCTCAATGTTGACATCAGAGAGGAGCTCAGTGAAAGTGGCACTTTTCTTGCAAAAGAAGACCTCAACAAATGACGAAAATTCCTGCCTTCCTAACAGCGCCTTTAGGTCGTTGCACCAGCGAGAGCGGGCCAGAGGCGCTCTCCGAGTGCCCGAGACGTGCGGATTTGACCGCGTCGACCCCGGCCGGGTCGGTACCACATTTAGGGCGCGCTTACCCGGTACAAACGTGAAAGACATCCCGCTAGTTTCTTTTCCTGGTCGCGATTAAGTTCTCACCTACCAGCCGCTCCATAGCTGAAGCTACGCACGTACGATGAGTTGTGTACGCATTTTCTGCGTCATGTAGTAGGATTTTCAGACCGCCCTAGGGGGGCCAAAGTTTAGATTTCTTCCACCGATGCATGATCGACAAAAATCCTTCTCAGGCAGACAAAAGGGGGATCAAAAAAAAAGTTTCAATCGTACTGAAGTCCTTCGTCTGGCAGAGTTCGTCTCTTATCTGCTTTTCGCTCAGGCGACTCCAAATAGACTGGAATAAAACGCAAAGCCTCCAAAGAAGATATCTCAGACAACGTCAACTTTTTTTTCCCCCCGCCAAGTTATTACTCGGCCAGATTTTCCCCCTGTTCTTCCCTGTCATCTCCGACGCTTCATCTCCCTCAATCATTTCCATTTACTATGTAAGCACTGGGGGAATCTCTCCGGGAAAATTGATGAATAATTAAGCGGGATCCTCTTTGATGGCTCCATCATCAAGCCCGGGCTGATTAGACCTCTTTCCACCAGACAAAGAGTGTTTTATCGCGCAAAAAAGTACCGATTAGGATAAATTGCAGTGCTGCCCCTTGCTAAAAAATGTCTGGTCGAGTCAGTAGGACTCCCCCCCCCCTCCCTCTTTGCCACGTAGTACAAAGTGAAGTTGTATAAAATTTGACTTCAGAGCAGAAGACTGGACAAAAAAACACGACAATACCCTGCTCCAGTGATCGTCCTTGAGCTCTGCCAAACTAATTAGCACTTTTCTGTGCATCGTTCGCTATTTATCTCGACTACACTTCTGCACTGCACTTGTTGATCCTTCAGGCATCTTTTTTGCCATCAAGCAAGCCAGAGGCTTCCCAATCTCTCTTTAACGAGGAGAGATTAATACCGAGGCCTCACGCAGGCCTCACGCAGGCCTCCCCCCATTGTTTCAGATTAATTGTTGATTAGCTGAGAGAGAGAAGGAGGCAATCGGAGTGCCTCATCATGACATGCCAAAGCCCAAAGTATTTTCGCAAGAAAACGAACACTTTTTTGTTTTTTTTGCACACTCTTTTCCGCCAATTATCGTTTCGCAAAAAAGACACGTCTTGGAAGAGACCAATGACCTGAGAGTAACGAAGGAGAATATTGATGCCTCAATCCTCCTGGCCGAAGCATTTTTTACAAGCCCGTAAAAATAGCCAGGGAGAAGAGGTTTCAATTAGCGATTCACTGCATGAATTCTTCTTTCTCTCTCTTTGCAGCGCAGACTTTGGGCCTCAGCGCGGCCGCGGCCGTCGCGCAGAGCGAGGAGAATCTTTTGTTCTTTGCCAGAATTAAATTGCCTGAATTGCTGTGTCATGTCGTGTGTGCCAAGGCCTCTGCTGAGTAGCAAATTCTCTATATGAATGATTCCGTGAAGACCTTGAATCTTTTCGCCTATTCAAGAAAGCTTTGATTTTTTTATCAACTGATGGGCATTTCCTGGGGTCTTTAAAAGGTGATCTTACCTCACTCCCCCCCCCCTGCAATTAAGCACCCTCTTAATGACCCCATCTAGCCGTGTGAGTAAAAAATGGACAGCAGTTAGTTGCTCTGTCGGACGAGTTCAGGCCCAGGCTCAGGACTTTCTTATCCGCGTCGTCTTCTCCAGGCGCACCCTCGCCCACCTTTTGTCTGGCCGAGCAGGATGACCCCAGGTTGAAGGATGAATGACCACTACATAGGCTGAGACCACACAAGCGATATAAATGTCTCTCACTTACCATTTCTGCAGTCATTTGCCGGTAGATTGTATGCGCGTGTGCTACGAGCGCGCGCGCACACACGCTGTGAGTTAAAGATAGAAAGAGAGAAATAAACGACTCCTCTCCCATCGCTTTCCAGATTAGATCAGCACATAGAGAGAGAGAAGAGGCATTATTTATAGAACTCTAATGCGTGGCGCTCGGCGGCGCGGAACAATATGTTTGGAGGCCTATACGAGGCCTACCCCCATGTGTGCCTCCAAATAAAAGCTGGGGAAAAGGAGTGCAGCAGCAGCTATTTTATTTATTTATTTACTTTTTTTGTCTCCCATCTTCCTGAGGGGTCATAAAAGAGAAAAGCAAGATATTGGCCCGCTTTGACAGTTTCATTGGCTCCTGCTGGGAGGATGAGAGGGGAGGAGACAACAGCTTATGCATACCATTTACAGGGGGAGCCGAGAAAAATGAGCACTCGACAGTCTGCGTCCATAGCTGTGCAGTGGAAAGTTGGAATTTGCTCTCCACACGGTCCGATTTGTCTGACTTAGAGCGGTTGTGGAGGGGTCCTCCTGTAGCATCCGCGTGAAAATGAGCGAACTGCTCAGGTTGAGCCAAGAAATACTCTTTGCTTACACAACAGTGACAACTCTCACTCTATCTGGCATGACAATGTGATGGCTTTTTTTTTCTATGGTCACGACTTGAGCGTGTGTGAGCGTGTGTGAGACAGAGACATTCTCTGTGTGAGGCCTTTTATTACGTGGTTTTCACCGAACAAAAAAACATTGAATGAAAGCAGATTTTTGATCGATTGCCCGAGTAATAAGGAAAAACACTTGTCTAGTAGCATGGGCAGAAAAGGATTGTTTTTTATAAAAAAAAAGTTAGAAACCACCATGTTGAACAATTTCTTCCTGCGACAGTTTGGGAGAAAAGATCAGCCCCGAAATGGATCGATCCGCACGTGTGGTGGGCCTGGTGTCGTGAGGCCCACCTTTGCTTTGCTCCCAGCTGGATTTCACGTCAATGCCAAGGATGAATGAGTCTGCATCATTTCCTGATCTTTCCTCAGGTTAAAACTTGGACTTAAATATAAAAAAAAATCAACAATTTGAAAGAAAAATAAAGCTGTTCTTCCTCCCTCTTTTTTCCCCTTCACGACACAGAGAACTGCATCAACCTTTTGGCCAGGCATGAAATGAGAAGAGCAAAGAGATGGCGTGAAATCTGATTTCACGCGTACATGCACTTTTCTCATTCAAATGAGCGGATTTCTTTTTTTTCCCCTTCTCCGCAAGGCCTAATAGGGTTACTCGGCTAGACAAATGGAAGACATTCCCTCTGACGAATGTTGGGTCAAGTGCTGAAGCATTCACTTAAGGCATGACTGAGCCTTCCTCGATACGTGAGTACGTAATTGAGGCTACTTTCCTTCAATTAAGTGCACTCGGAGATGCGCTCGAGTGCACGTCAAAGGCATGATGAGGGCATAATTTGGCTACTTGGCGGGGATATTCACGAATTTTTATTTCTCGTCTGGTTGAGTGCGCGCCCAAGGAAGAGCGTCAAAGGTTTATGGCGCCTGTTGACGGCGCCTCGCAGCATTTGTTTCTCTCTCTTCCCTAATGAGGCAGAATGGACGGCGTAAATCCAAATGGTGCGAGTAAAAGAAAGGCCTCGACCTCTGAGGCCCATTCAGTTTAGAGCCAGATAACTTTTAGTGGAAGAAATCAGGAATTGCATTTCTGCACTTGGGAGCTTGAGACGCTTTTTTGCGTGTCACGTGTGCAGAAGACAGATACGTCTCTTCACACAAATGCATGTCATTTCTTTCTTTTTCTTTGTCCCTCTTCTTCGACGTAAGTGCTCGTGTCAAATGACGCTGAGATTCAGAGTTAAACACAAGAAACATTCAGTCTCTTCAGCTCTGGTTGGTGCGTGTGCTAGACCAGAGATCATGCTGCATTTGTTCTCTTGGGAGAAGTCGCTCCTCTCCACGCGCACGTCGTCCAGGTCCGGCAGCGGTCAGCCTCGCAAGACGAATGTGGACAACTTCTGCTGGTTCCTCTACAACAAAGTCACGGTGGCGGTACTTTCGGTCAGCTCGATACTGCTCGGATGCAGAGAGGTTTCGTACTGAAGTCAACCCGTCAGTTTCCAACTCGTTCCGATAGCAATTGCATAATACTAGGGTTTTTCTTTATCTCAGTCATATCCTGTTACTGCAGTGACAAAACGTTCCGAAGCATGTGATTTTGGCCTTGATGCAGCAACTATATCAAAGGACAAGTTTCGCCTACTTCATCTTTTCTTTCTCTAGCATAACACACCCAACCAAACTTACTTCACCTCTATCCTTGAGGCCGTGATTAGTAGAAGCAATATTGAATGACTCATCCTGAGGCTTCTGGTTGAGATTTCATTCAATCATGCACAACATCTTTAGACTGTCCATTCAACTCACTATTTGCTGTCCTTCATAAGAATCTGTGAAGGTGTGTGCATTGCAAACTCTTCATCTTCTCACAGCATTGTTTTCCCCCCTCATCACGCAATGGAAACTTTTGGACGTTCAACTGCTTAAAATTAGTTGGCAAAGAGTTAATACTACAGTCACAAAAATGGCTATTATAATGGCTAATAAGCTCTTAGCCGCAGAATACCTCTTTCTTCACCCCACGCTGGAGGAGTTATTGTTACACGTGCTTGAATACAACAATCATTTATTGTCTAAACAAGAATTCTCAAGTGTCAACGCGCCTTTATCGTGAAGCATCTCACGCTCTTTAGTACTACGGCAACCCCATCAACTGCACCAGCGACGGGATCCCCGAGAAGATCCTCGACAGCTACTGCTGGATCACGGGCACATGGACTATCAAGGAGCTCGCCGACGAAGCCCTCAAGGATGAGGTGGTAAAATTTGCCAGGGTTTCCAGATAAAGATCAGCTATGCCCCTCACAGGTCATGAGCCCTGGAGTTGGCCTCTACGACCCGACCGTGCATACCGCAGTCCGGCACACCTACTACCAGTGGGTGCCCCTGGTGTTGGCTGCGGCAGCAGTCAGGTTCGGCCCTAAAGTACATTTGCCAAAAAATCATTTTCCAATGTCCCTCCCCTTGCCACTCCCATTGGCACACCACGCCTGCTTCTCAGACTTCTTACCTTCGCACCTACTGTCTAGGCTCCGTCAGACATCATGTTGAAAGCACAAAGTTGGTTGCTTCCAGGTTCTACGCACCAAGATTCCTGTGGAAGCTGCGCGAGGGAGGCAAGATCGAGCACGTAACCAGAGGCTTGACCTTTCAGGTAAGGCGAGGGTTGACAACCATAGGTCTCATTGGGCACCTTCAGTACTGCAGGTTCCTTGTGGCAAGGAGCATGGCCAATTCCTGGCCAAGGCCCTGAACGTCCTCTCCACCCCTGGCCAATTAAGCGAGACAAGGTCAGACATCTTGTGCTCCACACGAAAGGTATCTTTTTGGAAAACTCGATCAGTCATTTGGTTGTGTGCGTGTGTGCTTTTGCTTCTCAGATCTCGTCTGGCCTGGTTCCTCCTGTGCGAAGCCCTTAACCCCCTCAACGTCGTCCTGGAGCTCATGCTCGCCTCCTGGTTCCTTGAAGGACATTTTGGACTGGTATACGTATGATGGTCATAAAGTAACACAAGTCCATTCATGTACGATGACAAATTTAAAAGCTTGGAGATGACTTCCTCTTCCGCGCCTTTTCCTTGTCCAACTCCAGCAGCAGCATCTCGTACGGGTCCATAGGTGCAAACACCCTTAGAAAGCTATTTCCCAAGGTGCTCCAGATCGCCCCAAAACGTCTTGAAAAATGGAACCCAACTGAGACTCTGACAATAGGTCACCATGTGCACGTTCCGCAAGTACGGGTCCAGCGGAAAAATTCAGCTAATTCAAGGAATCTGCATTCTGCCCTTGAACGTGGTCAACGAGAAGATCTTCTGTCTGCTCTGGTTTTGGTCAGTTTTCTTTCTCTATCTTGGTAGCGTTTTTCCAACATTATACTGATCAACCTTGCCAGGTACTTCATCCTCTTCACTATGTCGAGCTTCCTCGTGGCGTACAGGATGGCCTACCTCTCCTGGGCGAAGTTGAGGATGTGAGTTCAATTCCAGTACAACGCATTGCAGCTAACTTTGCTCCTTGCTGTGACCTAAATAGTTGGGTCCTGAAAGTACAAAGGCCCTTGTCCAAGGGGGAATACTCTGTTCTTCTAAACAAGTACTCCGCAGGCCAGGTAAACCAGCTTAATCGTCAAGTGTGTAATACTAATCTAATGGACAGGAGTATGTCCAAAATACTCAATTTTCCTCCAAGCATTCGTTGTTTCAGATCTTCTTGCTCCAGCAGCTGTCCATGAACGTCTCTTCAGAATGCTTCCAGGACCTCGTCAGTGTCCTAGTCCTCGTCAAAGCAGTTGACGGACAAGTTGTTTCCCACGCAGCGGTAGCCCGCAATGAACGCACTCGGTTGATGATCGATGGAGGTATCCTGTTCAAGCATCGATATATCTGGCATTTCATGCAAGTCCGAGAAGCCAAGGAGGGCATCAAAGCAGACGACGAAACAGAGGCTCTGGACAAGATTGAATGTAACGGGACCGTCTGAGAGCCTTCGCAGGGCTCGTTACAGCTCTATTTACGTCATGACAATATGGAATAGTTGCTGCAAAGAGGCCCGGGTTTTTTGTGCTTGCCAGAGGAAAGTTGCAATTTCTTTTTCGTATGCTACGTGTGCACAGTATAATTAGCTCTACCTATCTCTGAGTACCTGCGCAGGTTAATTACGAGTCGTTTATTTCTTTGCCAACGACAATGTTTACAAGGTAGGACCGAATTTGGGGGCTTCTCTGTGGATTGACGAACATACCAATTAGGGGCAGTTTCCTTCGCACCAAGCGGACCTAACGCTCTACATTTAAGGGCGCATCCACTCTATATGTATGCCTGGCAATATACCTTCCATGTGATATATTACACGTTAGATGCAACTCAGGTGCGTTCATTTCAACTGTGCAGACAAACAGCTGCCAGACACTGCTGTGCATGGGCATGTGGCAAAGATGTGACAGTGTGGACGCACCCTCAGGTGCTTACGACGGGACAGTGCAAATTTGGCAGAAAAAAAAATAAAAGCCAAAAAAGCCTTTAAGGTATTTGCTCACCTGTCTTTCCCAGAACGAGGGCGACGCCTTTTAAAGCCTCGTCCTTGTACGAGAGATAAAGATATCCGGAAAATCATGTTTCGAGTGCCTTTCAGACTGAGAGAAAAGCGGCTACACCCCCATTTTGATCCGGGGGGGGGGGTCCATTTGGCCGCCACCGCCACCCCTTGTCCTTAGTTTGGGGTCCACAGATGACACGGGAGAATTCTCAGGCTTCTTTTTCATTGTATTTAGAGGTAAAAAAACCGCAAGGAAAGGAAATCCTCCTGAAAGATTTGTTGCCACCTGTTTTCTAAGATTTTGCCAAGTATTGGCTTCACGATGAAAATGATTTGTGTCACTCCAAGTCCAGGAGGCTAAAAGGTTGTAAAAGAAAAGTAGCCACTTTTTTCACTGATTTGCATATACCTGACAGAAGCCTTTTTAGCATTTCCTATTTGGAGAGAGGGCGGATTTTATTGCTCCTTTGCAATTTGCTGCTCAGGAGAAAGGGAGAACTGCATAATTTCTTGCAAAAAAAAAGATGTCAGAGATAAGAAGTGATGGTTGAGTAAAGAATCTTGCTTTCCTTGGCCACTTTTTGGGGCCACACACTGTATTTGCGCCGAGTTCTTGTGAGTGCAACTCTGTCTCTGCCCTCCGCGCGTGCCTGCATGGGTGTGTGTGGGAGAGAGAGAAACATACATAGTAATCATTCATTCTCATGAGTGCAGAACACACTAGTAACATGTGACATTTGTTTTCTTGCTCTTCTGCGCACACGACGACTCGAGTGCGTGACATAAATAACCATTCCTTTTTAAGTCATAATTGTTTGATTATAGTTTAGTTATATTTCATGTTGGTGACATTTATTCTTTAATGGTGACCTACAAAAAAAATGTGTGACTTTTGTTTTTTTTAGTACATATGGCTCGTCCTCAAAAACGCTCTGTTACTATATTCTTGCTGGGTTAGATCAACAAACTGTCGGGACGCGACCGCGTCTGGAGCTGTGAGGTCAAATCGAGGCTCGACTGTCGACGAGAGGACTCTGTGTTGTAAATAGCGCTACCACTGTCTCGGTCAGTCAGCTTCTGGCCGTCCACGGGGTGACGCCAAAAAGGATGAAGGAATCGACTCGAAATATGCCTGTTTGGTTTTAAATGCACGGGGCCTATCAGGCCTCAAGTCGGTTTGCAAGAACTTCTACTAGTGCCAATTGTGAAGTAACTACGATGAGATGTTCCCTAACTTCTCAGACTAGAACCGCGACCATCACGATCGTCCGTCCTCGACAC